>OFPS01000704.1_pt1 | contig 30035 bp, 25 predicted proteins | sample 1542111 | NCBI WGS metagenome assembly OFPS01 (sample SAMN04209233, study PRJEB22552) | human gut metagenome | biome: gut; material: feces | host: Homo sapiens | place: USA: Oklahoma | reverse complement strand
ACCATATCCTTCATATCATTTTATTCACTTGTCCAATATGTATTGTAGTCCTACAGCAGACGCATGATCGAGGAATAAGCCCCGCTTGCAAATCCCGTCTATCCGTTGTAGAATAGCCCTGCTATCAAACAGACAAGCGGGAGGAAAGCCGACATGATCCAGGATATCGAGCCGAAACATCTTTACAACGAGTGGAAAAAGAACGCCGTGCCGAAGAAGAGCAGCGCCGTGGTGCAGTTCCGCGGGCAGGATCTTCTCTGCCGCATCGACGAGAACGGACTGAAATTTCCCGTGCGCTCGATGTTTGCAGAGCCTGACGAGGCGTTTATCTACCTTTTTGAACTCGACGGGCGGGAGTATTACCTGCTCTTTGACGAGAAAAAGCGCGCAATTGAGGGCTATTCCTATCGGGGCATCGGCCTTTTCCGCACGGAAAAGCCGCAGGAGCTTGCCTACGCCGCCGTGAGCGCGTGGCATCTGTGCTCGTGGTATCGCAGCGCGCGCTATTGCGGCTGCTGCGGGGAAAAGCTCGTCCACGACGAAAACGAGCGCATGATGCGCTGCCCTAAGTGCGGCAACATGATCTTCCCGCGCATCAACCCCTCGGTCATCGTGGCCGTGACGCACGGGGACTACCTGCTGCTCACAAAGTACGCCAACCGCCCCGGCGCGACGCGCACGGCACTTGTCGCGGGCTTTACCGAGTTTGCCGAGAGCTTTGAGCAGACCGTGCGCCGCGAGGTGATGGAGGAGGTCGGGCTCAAGGTCAAGGACCTGCGCTATTACCGCTGCCAGCCCTGGGGCATCAGCGGCAACATCATGATGGGCTACTGGTGCAGACTCGACGGCGACGACGATACGATCCATCTCGACAACTTTGAGCTGGCGGACGGCGCGTGGGTCAGCCGCGAGGAACTGCGAGAGAACTATACGGGCAACGGCATCGCCCTCACCTCGGAGATGATTGCCGAATTTGCCGCCGGCAGAGACCCCTACAGCCTGGAAGCGAAAAACTAAAACAAAAAACGTCTGTCTCGACCGAGACAGACGTTTTTTCTATGGATTTCAGATGAGACCGACTGACAGCAGACGCATATTGTCCCACTGACAAAGCTCGCGGAGCGCTCCGCTTTCGTACTCGTACAGCGTGCACGGATCCCACCAGTTGACGTTGAGCTTAACAAAGGCAAAGTAGCGCTGGCCGTTCACGACGATGATCTGAAAAGCGAAGATCGCATGGTCGATCTGATCCGCGGCGGCGTGCATCATGGAGAGCATCGTCTCATTGGGGGTGACGGTGTTGCCAACGGAGTCATAGAGCGTGGTGGCGACAAGCGTGTTGACCCTGTGAGAGTGAAGCGCGGAGGTGTCAAAGTCTGCGTAGTCGGCGGTGTAAAAGACCGCGCTGTCGGGCGTAAAAGCATTGCAGCGGCGGCTTTTGCCGCTTGCATAGACCGTTTCATAGACGTAGGCGGCGTCCTGCTCGCCGGTTGGTTTCAGCGCGACGTGCAGGATCGGTTCATCGGGCTCGCTTCGGACGAAGAGAAGCAGCGCAAGACACAATGCGAAGCTGAGCAGCGCGGCAAATATGCGTTTCATCGTAAGCCTCCTTGCGATCCGGCGCTCAGAAGAGCGCGGGAACATAGTCCACCGCGTCGGTGATGCCGCCCGCCTGACCGGCGAGCGACAGCTCGAAGCGGTAGACCGGCTGGTAGAAGCCCTTGGAATCGGAGAGGTAATCGAGCGTACAGGAGCGCACCTCGATGTGTTGGACGCTCTGCGCGAACCACGCGCCGTCAAAGCTCTTGCCCGATTGCAGTGCGGCGAGCGCCTGCGCGGGGGAGAGAATGTCCTCTTCGCGCACGGGCGCGAGCGTGGTGATGCGGTTTTCAAGCCGCGAGAGCGTCGACTGACTGTCGTCCTGTGCGCTGAGCGCACAGGTGAGCGTGCCGTGGAGGAAGCCGCCCTCCGTGGGGAGAAGATCGGCGGAGAACACCGCGCGGTAAGAGGAACCATACGGCAAAAGCGTGAACGCGGTGTCGGCGGGAACGGGAAAACCGAGGCTTTCGAGCGTTTCGCGCAGGAGTGCTTCGGAAACGTCCTGCGGGGGAACGTCCCAAACGGGAGTGATGTCTTTGCCGAGCGAATATTCCCACGTGCCGTCGTGCAGCGTGACGTTCAGAAAATCGCCGGTGGAGTGGTTCATGTAGAACGCGGTGTCGTCGTAGTAATCAATGTCCGGAAATTCGACGCCGTGCGCGGCGGCGAATTCCGCGGCGAAGCGGTCGGCACCCGCGTTGCCGAGCGCCTGAGATCGATAGACCCAGGCGGTCTTGCTGTCCTCGTCGAGCGCAAAGTCGACCGACCAGCGGACGCCGCTCAAATCCGCCGTCGTGAAGGCGGCGTCGCGCAGGTTGCCGTAGGGCTGCGCGGCGTAGGAGATAAAAATAGCGGATAGTGCGAGCGCGAACGCGGCGGGCAGCGCGCAGTAGCGCGGCCACGTTCTGCTCTTTTGGCGCAGTGCGAGCACAAACATCGCCGCGCACCAGCCGAGCATCGCGCCGAGCGTGTTGGTGAAGAGGTCGTCCACGTCGCACATGCCGCGCCCAGTGAAAAGCTGCGACAGCTCGATCAGGAGCGAAACGCCAAAGCCCGCGCCGAGGGCTGCGTACCACTTGCGAAACGGCTTAGAGAGCAGCGGCAGCAGAAATCCCAGCGGGATGAAGAGCGCGATGTTGAGCAGCACGTTGAGCCAAATCTGGAGCGTGAAGCGCTGGTACGCTTCGCGCCAGGCAAGGAAAAGCTGCAAATTGCACTGCCGCGCGGCGAATTCGCCCGACTCGCTGCGCAGCAGCGTGACGAAGACTGTGACCGCCGCCCAGCCGACGAGCAGCAGCGCGCAGACCGCCTTTCCCCACGGGAAGCGGTGGCCCTGCCTGCGGCAGACGGCGTAGCAAACAGTCAGAATAAGACCGCAGACGAGCGCGGCGGGCACGGCAAAGCGCATGCCGCGCTGCAAAAGATAAAAAAGATAGGAAACAAAGTCGTGCATGAGATCCCTCCCGATTTGATTTCTCAGTTGGTTTCACCGCTTGCGGCATTGTCCTCTTCGATGCGCGCGCTCACGTCCTGCTTAAAACTAAGCCACGCATCTTCGTTTTCCACATAGTATTTGGGGCAGATCTTGCCCGTCACGTCGTAGTGTCGAATGACGTCTTTGGCGGGGTCAAGATCGAACGTCTCGCACAGCCACGCGACGAGCGCTTCAAGGCTCTCCATCGTCGCATCGTTAAACTCGCCCGTCTCATCGGCGTGGCAGACCTCAATGGACACGGTGTAGTCGTTCGCGGTGTTCGAGCAGTAGGCGATCTCCGTCAGCGGCACGCACTGCAGAATCTCCCCCTCCAGCCCGACGACAAAGTGCGCGCTCGCGTAGGTCTCATGCGTCAGCGCGAGATTGGCGAAAAAGCTGCGGTTTGCCGCGGCGGTCGTGCCGGGATTGCCGACATAGTGCACCACCACGCCGGAAATTTCCCTGAGCGGCGTGCCGGGGCGGGAGTATTCGTTTATCGGAATGTAGTCGACCGTGACAAAGTCCGGCACGCTGACATTCGAACCGGGGAGACCTCGGTGGGCGAGCGCATAGCGCAGCTTCACGCCGCCGAGAACGAGCAGAATGAGCGCGAGCAGGACGAGGAAGGCTTTCTTACTCCCGGTGCGGCGGCGCAAGCGCCGCCGCTTTGTTTTTTCTGCCATGTCAGTTCACACTTTCCTCGGTGGAAGCGTCCTCTGTGGCGGGGAGAGTGTGAATGCCGTCGTCGCTGGGCGGCGTTACGGTGTTGGAGTTCAGCTCGGGCAGCAGCTCACTGAGTACTTGCAGGGTGTTGGGCATTGAGCCATTCACATGGGGGCTGAGCGTATACACCTCCGGGCGGCCTTTTTCGTTGGTGGACTCAAAGTACAGCTCGAGCCAGAAGGAGATGGGGGGATCGTACTGGTTTTCCTGCACGGCGAAGATGTCGCTGCCGCCGTTATCGGAATCCTGAACGTCCTGCATCAGCGCGGCGTAGACCTGCCCGGCCTGCGCGGCGGTGAGGGCATAGTCCTTTGTGTTGGAGTTCTCATCATAATAGTAGCAATAGCTGTCGAGGAAGCGCGGCGTGTCGCCGAGGAGCTCGTAGCCGTAGCCGAGGACGCGGCGGAGCACGGACTCTCTGCACATATAGAGCGCGTTCACGCGCGCCGTGACGGACGAGGGCACGGTGAGGTCGCTTCTCCGCAGGTAGAGCGAATAGGAGCGCGAGAGCTGCGAGCCGTCCTTGAGGTAGTAGGTCAGGCGCAGGGAGAAGGGTTCGATGTCGTCATAGTCGCTCTGGGAGAGTGTGCCCGTTTCCCACGCTTTCGCCATACGCGCCTGCTCGTTCCGGTTTTTGACGATGGCCTGGTGCGCCGCGGTGAGGCGGCGGATGGTATCGGCGTCGTCGGTCGTGACGTTCGTCATGCCGGAGAAGGTGTAGTAAACGGATTCGATCTCGCTCTCGTTCGGCACGTGCTTCTCATAGCCCGTGAGGTCGAAGCTCATCGTGACGCCGAGCAGCACAAGAGCGAGCGAAACAATGACCGCGCCCTTTGCGCCCGCGCGGAAGACGCGGAAGCTCTTTTTGACGAGCATTTCGGCGACAAAGTAGCCCACAAGTCCTGCTGCCGCCATGCAGAGGATCGTGCCGGGCAGGGAATCGTTGCCGCTCGAACGGTACTGGCCGAAGAGGAAATAGTAGAGGAACTGCCCGAGGGCAACGGCGGTACAGAACGCCACGCCGTACTTGAAGATGGGCGTCGCCCACGGGAAGGCGACCGTCGAGCCGGTCATCTCGCTCTTGCGCGTGCGGTAGAGGAGCAGCGCGATGAGGGCGATGACAAGTCCCGCGAGCGCGTAGGCGGCGAGGATCATGAAAGAGCGGTGCTCGAGCGCGTAGGCGGTCACATAGTACGAGTCGCTCTCGCAGGTCTCGATCGAGGCGATGTCTACCCTGAGGTACATATAGAGGGGCGGGGAGAGAAAATCGAGCGTAACGTCGGCGTGTCCGCTGTAGCCGAAGAGGAAGTTGCCCGCAAAGTTGCGCAGCAGATATTCCATCGCCGGAACGAGGATATTGCCGACGAAATAGAAGACGGGCGCGGCGAGGATCTGCCCCGTCATCATCATGCACAGCACGGCGAAGGAGTAGAAAAAGACGGCTTCGAGCATGGCGCTGCCCATGGCCGCGCCGGTGACACTCCAGAAACTGAGGTGCAGTGGGGCTGAGACCGCCGCGCCGAGTAAGAACGTGACGAGAATGCTGGAAAGCTGGCAGAATAGCCCCGTGAGGTAGGCGGTCAGAAAGATGGTCTCGCGCCGCACGGGGAGCGCGTGGAAGCCGTTCGTCGCGCGGCTTTGCGTCAGGTGCGAGAAGGAGAGCATCGCAAAGAAAAGCCCGAAGACGAAGGAAATGAAGACGCCGCCGTGCACGCCGGCATTGAGCAGCAGACTGGACGCATCCGCTGCGCTGTAGCTGCCCTGATAGGCGGAAAGCGCTGAAAAGAGCGCGACCGGCACGAGGAAGAGCCACAAGGCGGTGTAGCCAAGCCAGAGCGGCCAGGTGTGCTTGAGCTGGCTGCGGAATAGAGTCTTATCAAAGAACGATGTCGCGGATCGCATAGTCCTCACCTCCCAGTTCATAGATGAAAATTTCTTCAAGTGACAGCGGCACCGCGTCGATGAAGATCGGGTGCAGCGCGGCGAGCTGCTGTTCCAGTTCCTCTGCGCTGCCGCGGCAGATGAGCGTGTGGACGCGCCCGGTCTGCGCGTGGTGCAGCACCTTGATCTCCTGTGGCAGGGCGGGCAGCTCCGCGCCCTCAAAGGCGAGCTGGAGCTTGACGGTATAGTCCTGCAATTCGTTCAGCGAATGCTCAAGCAGGAGCTTGCCGCGGCTCATCACGCCCACGTGGTCGCACACGTCCTCCAATTCGCGCAGGTTGTGCGACGAGACAAGCACTGTCGTGCCGCGCTCGGCAACGTCCTGCAAAATGAGGCTCCACACCTGACGGCGCATCACGGGGTCGAGACCGTCCACCGGCTCGTCGAGAATGAGGTAGTCCGGCATCGTGCACATGGCGAGCCAGAAGGCCGCCTGTTTCTGCTGGCCCTTGCTCATGCGGCGCAGGGGACGGGTTTCGTCCAGCGCAAAGACCTCTTTGAGCTTTTCATAGCGCTCTGCATTAAAATGCGGGTAGAACCCACGGTAAAAGCGCATCATATCGCGCAGCCCCGCCTGCATAAAGTAGAACCAGTCGTCGGGAATGGAGGCGATGCGCGCCTTCACGTCCACGTTTTCCCAGACGGGCTGGCCGTCAAAGGTCACGCTGCCGCTGTCCTGATGATAAACGCCCGTCAAGTGGCGCAGCAGCGTTGTCTTGCCCGCGCCGTTCGGCCCCACAAGGCCGTAGACCGCGCCGTGCGGCACGCTCAGATCCGCGCCGTCGAGCGCGGCAAAGCCGTCAAAGGTCTTTTTAAGACCGCGTACTTCGATCATTTCGCTTCTCCCTCCCTGCACAATGCTTGAATGTCTTCTTCGCTCACGCCCATGGCGCGCAGCTCCTGCAAAAGCTCTCGGAGCTGCTGCTCAAGCGATAAGCGGCGCGCGTCGTCCTGCGCGCGGTAGGTGTGCACGGCAAAGCAGCCCTTGCCGGGCACGGAGCAGCAGTAGCCGCTCGCTTCCAGCTCGTTATATGCGCGCTGGATGGTATTGGGGTTGATGGCGAGCTGCGTTGCCAGCGCGCGCACCGAGGGGAGCTTGTCCCCGTCGGCGATCGCGCCGGAAACGATCAGCCGCCGCAGCCCGTCGCACACCTGCTCGTAGATCGGGCGCGCGTCGCGGTAATTTAAGGTGATCATGGCATTCCTCCTGCATTCATTGGCTGCACAGCACGGCGAGCAGCAAAATGCCGAGCAGCAGTACAACAAGAACCGGGATCAGAAAAATCAAGTGGAACATAGGCGCCTCCTGCTGTATTAAGTGTGTTAGTACAGTTAGGATAGCATGTGTACGCTGCGCTGTCAAGCGGCGGCGGAAAAAATTTTCGTCCGATCCGGCAAAGATGCTAAGATTGCATAAAAGAAGCGAGAAAAGCGAATAAAAACGCACGCTTTCGCAAAAATGCGGGGCAAAAACCGTCTTCTGCCCCGTTGACATAGCGCGAGTGATTTGTTATTCTTTTAGCCATGAAAGAATTTCATCAATTGTTTTAAGGAATGTGATTTCCGGGAAGGAGAAGGGTATGGAACAATTTGTAGCCATCAATAAAGCGGTAAACGGCTTTGTCTGGGGGCCTGTGATGCTGGCACTGCTCGTCGGCACGGGCGTTTACCTGAGCGTCGCTGTGGGCTTTATCCAGTTTTCCAAGATCGGCTACTGGTGGAAAAACACCATTGGCAAGATCTTCAAGAAGGGCGAGGCGGGCGACGGTGAAATTACGCCCCTGCAGGCCGTATCCACGGCACTTGCCTCCACCGTCGGCACGGGCAACATCGCGGGCGTCACAGGCGCCATCGTTCTCGGCGGCCCCGGCGCGGTGTTCTGGATGTGGCTCTCGGCACTGTTTGGCATGGTGACGAAGTTCTCCGAGGTAACGCTGGCTGTCAAATATCGCGAGCGCAACGAAAAGGGCGACTGGTGCGGCGGCCCGATGTACTATATTAAAAATGGCCTCGGCCCGAAGTGGAAGTGGCTCGGCGGCGTGTTCGCCGTCCTCGGCGCGATCGCGGCGTTTGGCATCGGCAACATCGCGCAGGTGCATTCCATCGCGGACTCTGTCAAGTCCGTCGCCGTTGCGTTTAATGAAAACGCGGCGAGTAAAGAGACGATGATCTGCCTGATCACCGGTATCTGCGTTGCGGCCTTCGTGGCGCTCGTGCTGCTCGGCGGCGTTAAGCGTATCGGTCAGGTCACGGAAAAGCTCGTACCCGGCATGGCGATCATCTACATCGTCTGCGCGCTCATCGTGGTGTTTGCCAATATCGGCAGTGTTCCCGGCGTGTTCGCCTCCATCTTTAAGGGCGCGTTCAATCCTGCGGCCGTCACCGGCGGCGCGGCGGGCATTTCCATCAAGCTTGCCATGACCAAGGGCGTTGGCCGCGGCGTTTTCTCCAATGAGGCGGGCCTCGGCTCCGCGCCCATCGCGCACGCCGCCACCTCGGAGAAAAACCCCGTCAAGCAGGGTCTCTACGGTATTTTCGAGGTATTCATGGATACGATCGTCATCTGCACGCTCACGTCCCTTGTCGTCCTCTGCTCCGGTGCGGCGGACGGCAACTACGGCAACGATGCCCTCGCGGGCGTTCCCACTGCGGTCGCGGGCTTTTCGAGCGTCTTCGGCGACAAGGCCGGCTCTCTGATCCTTGCGGTCGGGCTGCTGCTCTTTGCCACGTCCACCATCCTCGGCTGGGCACTCTACGGCACGCGCTGCGCGGAGTTCCTCTTCGGCAGCAAGATCATCCGCCCCTATCAGATCGTTTTCTGCCTTGTGGTCATCGCCGGCGCGGTCGCGGACCTCACGCTCGTGTGGGACATCTCCGACACGCTCAACGGCCTCATGTCCATCCCGAACCTCATCGCGCTGCTGCTGCTCAGCCCCGTTGTGATCAAGCTGACGCGCGAGCACTTCAAAAAATAATCAAAAAACCGTATTATTTCGAAGGTTTTGCTTTACAATAGGGAAAAGCTGTGTTACTATAATTCAGCACGCTTATCGTGCATTCCCGCACTTAGGACGTGGAGGACTCACCGACCCGCCGCTCAGTGCCGGGAGAATTTATGAAAGGTGGATATCACACTATGATGCTCAAAGACCAGAAGACGGCTATCATCGAAGCCAACCGCACCCACGAAGGCGACACCGGTTCTCCGGAGGTTCAGGTCGCTATCCTCACCGAGCGCATCGCTCAGCTCACCGAGCACCTCAAGCAGCACCCGCAGGACAACCACTCCCGCCGCGGCCTGTACAAGATGATCGGTAAGCGCCGCAGCCTTCTCGACTACCTCATGAAGAAGGACATCGAGCGTTATCGTACCCTGATCGCCAAGCTGGGTATCCGTAAGTAAGTTTGAAAACAGGGTGATGCGCATGCATCACCCTTCTTTTCTTACCGTCCCTCTGCACTTCCCCGCGCGTATGAGAGCCTGCTATGCTTTAGCAGTTGAAAAAGCGGCGGCAAGCCGACGTTTTTTCAAGTGCTAAACGGTCGGCTCCCATACGGAATTTTACAAAAAGGAGATCGACAAATGTCTACCATCATCACCAAGAGACAGTTTCCTAACTACCACAAGTACGAGATGGATCTTGCGGGCCGCCCCCTCACGCTCGAGGTCGGCAAGCTCGCCGAGCTCGCCAACGCCGCCGTCATGGTCGGCTACGGCGACACCCGCGTGCTCGTCTGCGCCACCGCTTCCGCCCGTCCCCGCGACGGCATCGACTTCTTCCCCCTCTCCGTTGACTTTGAGGAGAAGCTTTACTCTGTCGGCCGTATCCCCGGCTCGTTCAACCGCCGCGAGGGTCGTCCCGGCGAAAAGGGTATCCTGACCAGCCGCGTCATCGACCGCCCCATCCGTCCCCTCTTCCCCTATGACTTCCGCAACGACGTTTCCATCATGGCGACGGTCATGAGCGTTGATCACGACTGCTCTCCCGAGATCGCGGCCCTGATCGGCACCTCCGCTGCCCTTGCTATCTCCGATATTCCCTGGAACGGCCCTGTCGGCGCGCTCAAGGTCGGCCTTGTGGACGGCAAGCTTGTCCTCAACCCCACGAGCGAGCAGCGCAAGGTCTCCGACCTTGACGTCACCGTCGTTTCCACCGGCAAGAAGGTCGTTATGATCGAGGCCGGCGCGAACGAAGTCGACAACGACACCATGTATAAGGCCATCGAGCTTGCCCACAACGAGAACCAGAAGCAGGTCGAGCTCATCAACCGCATGGTCGCCGAGATCGGCAAGCCCAAGTTCGACTATCCGCACGCAAGCTTCAACCAGGAGCTGTTCGACAAGATCGTCGAGAACTTCATGGACGAGGCCAAGGCCGCGATGGACACCGACGATAAGAACGTCCGCGAGGCCCGCTGGAACGAGATGATCGAGCACTGGCACGAGAAGTACCTCGAGGAGTATCCCGACATGGATCAGTTCCTCGATGAGATCACCTATAAGTTCCAGAAGAAGATCGTCAAGGCATGGCTGCTCGAAGGCCACCGTGTCGACGGCCGCGCCAAGAACGAGATCCGTCCTCTCGCTGCCGAAGTCGGCGTGCTGCCCCGCGTCCACGGCTCGGGCCTTTTCACCCGCGGTCAGACGCAGGTGCTGTCCGTCTGCACGCTCGATACGCTTTCCGCCGCCCAGAAGCTCGACACCATCTGGGAAGAGACCGAAAAGCGCTACATGCACCACTATAACTTCCCCGGCTACTCTGTCGGCGAGGCCAAGCCCTCCCGCAGCCCCGGCCGCCGCGAGATCGGCCATGGCGCTCTTGCCGAGCGCGCGCTGCTGCCGGTGATTCCGTCTGTTGACGAGTTCCCGTATGCCATTCGCGTTGTGAGCGAGGTCGTCTCCTCCAACGGTTCGACCTCTCAGGGCTCCATCTGCGGCTCCACGCTCGCGCTGATGGACGCTGGCGTGCCCATCAAGGCGCCCGTCGCCGGTATCTCCTGCGGCCTGATCCAGGACGGTGACGATTTCACCACCTTCATCGACATTCAGGGCGTTGAGGACTTCCACGGCGAGATGGACTTCAAGGTTGCCGGTACCAAGAAGGGCATCACCGCCATTCAGATGGACCTCAAGAACGACGGCCTCACCATGGCCATCATCAAGAACGCCCTCGAGATCACCTATGACGCGCGCGTTCAGATCCTCGACCAGATCATGCTGCCCTGCATCGCAGAGCCGCGCGCCGAGGTCAGCGAGTATGCGCCCAAGATGATCACCATGCACATCGATCCCGAGCGCATCCGCGAGGTCATCGGCAAGGGCGGCAGCGTCATCCAGAAGATCGTGGCCGATACCGGTGCCAAGGTCGACATCGAGGACGACGGTACCATTCACATCGCCTCCGCCAACGCCGCCGCGTGCGACGCTGCGAAGAAATGCATCGACGATATCGTCTTCGTGCCCGAGGTCGGCAAGCTCTACTACGGCCGCGTTGTGCGCCTGATGCAGTTCGGCGCGTTCGTCGAGATCGCCCCGGGCAAGGACGGTCTGGTCCACATCTCCAAGCTCGACCGCAAGCGCGTCGAGAAGGTCGAGGACGTGGTTACCGTCGGCGACATGATCTGGGTCAAGTTCATGGAGATCGACGAGAAGGGCCGCTGGAACCTCTCCCGCAAGGACGCTCTCATCGAGATCGAGGCTCAGCAGGCCGCCGCGAAGGCTGCCGAGCAGCAGTAAGCGGTTTCTCCCAAAAGCAAACAGAAAGCAGCGCCGAAAGGCGCTGCTTTTTTGCGCTTGCAGCGAAATCGGCAGCATGGTATGCTGGATGTGGAAAAGTAGCACCTATAGGGCGCGGTGAATTTATGAAAATCCGGGAGGAGCTTTCGATGGATTATATTCGAATCACCGATGAGAATATTGAGAAGGAGCACATCTGCTGTGCGATGTCCGGCAAGCAGGGCGTTATCAAAAAGGAATGGCTCAAACAGCGCTTTAAAGAGGGGCTGGTCTTCTGCCGGAGCGTGGAGCGTGGCAAGTGCTTCATTGAGTATATTCCGGCGGAAAACGCGTGGGTGCCTATTCAGGCGGACGGGTATTTTTATATTGACTGCCTGTGGGTCTCCGGCTCGCTGAAAGGGCACGGATATTCCAATGATCTGCTGGATAGGTGCATACAAGACGCAAAGAAGCAGGGACGAAAGGGACTGTGTATTCTGTCTGTCGAGGGGCGAAAGCGGGAGTTTCTCTCCGACCCGAAGTATCTGGCATATAAGGGATTTGCCGTCGCGGACACGTCGGAATGCGGGATCAATCTGATGTACCTGACGCTTGCGCAGGATGCAACGCCGCCGAAATTCAAGGCCTGTGCCAAACACCCTGCGGTGGAGGAGAGCGGCTTTGTCCTCTACTATACCGACCAGTGCCCGTTTACTTACTACTGGGTGCCGCGCGTGGAAGAGGCTGCGAGAGCTTACCGCGTGCCTTTGAAGGTTATTCATATCACCGGCAGAGAGCAGGCGCAGAATGTCCCCACTCCGGTCACGACCTACGCGCTGTTCAAGGACGGTAAATTCCTGACCCAGAGCATCCAGACCGACAAAAAATTTCTGAAACTTGCGGGGATCAAGATGGAGCAGCATCCGGATGGAAAATAAAAGCACGGTAAGGGGCGCGGCAAGCCACGCCCCTTTTCAAATTCCCGCCTGTGTGCTATACTTCCTCTATATGAGATAGAAAAAGGGGGGAGCTGCATGGAGCTGATCGCAGCCATCGCCACGGCGCAGAGCCCGTCGGCCGTCGGTATTGTCAGGCTGAGCGGGGAAGGGACGAGGGACGCGCTCGCCGCGCTCTTTACGCCAGCAAACGGCATGGCGGTCTCTGACCTTCCGTACCGCCGCATGACCTACGGCGATGTGCGCGACGAAACGGGCGCGCTGCTCGACCGCTGCATGGCGGTCTGCTTTTCCGCCGCCCACAGCTACACCGGCGAGGAAAGCGCCGAGATCCATTGTCACGGCTCACCCGTGGTGCTCGGCGAGGTGCTGCGCGCCGCGTTCCGCGCGGGCGCGCGGCAGGCAAGACCCGGCGAATTTACGCAGCGCGCCTTCCTGAACGGCAAGATGGATCTCACCGAGGCGGAGGCGGTCATCGACCTCATCGACGCCGAGACTGCGGAGTGCGCACGCAACGCCGCCGCTCAGCTCTCCGGCGCGCTGCGCCGCCCGATCGAGGCGGTCTACGACCGCCTGCTCGATAGTTCGAGCCGTTTTTATGCCATCGTCGACTATCCCGACGAGGAGATCGAGGACTTATCACGCGAGGAGACCGCCGCCTCGCTCACAGCGAGCGAAGAGGTGCTTTCCGACTTGCTTGGCACCTTCGCGCGCGGCAGGGTGCTCAAAAGCGGCGTGGCGACCGCCATCGTCGGCGCGCCGAATGCGGGCAAAAGCTCGCTTATGAACGCGCTCGTCGGCTTTGAGCGCGCCATCGTCACGGACATCGCGGGCACAACGCGCGACACCGTGGAGGAAAAGGCGACGCTCGGCGGCGTACTGCTGCGGCTCATCGACACCGCCGGCATCCGCGAGACGGCGGACACGGTGGAAAAGCTCGGCGTGGAACGGTCGAAAAAAGCCGTCGAGGACGCGGATCTCATCCTTGCGCTGCTCGACGGCAGCGCACCGCCTGCGCCTGAGGCGCTCGAGCCGCTCGCGCTTGCCGCGAGAAGCGGTAAGCCATGGCTGCTGCTGCTGACCAAATCCGACCTCGGCGGCGTGCAGGACGTTCAGTTCGATGAGGACTGGCGCGCGCCGGAGGCAGTCGTTTCCCTCTCGAGCGTGACGCACGAGGGCTTTGGCGCACTCGAGGCCGCCGTCCGCAGGCTCTATCCTGCGCCGCGCGCGGGCAGTGCGCTTGTGACGAATGCCCGCCAGGCCGAGGCCGTCCGCCGTGCGCTCGACAGCGTCCGCGCGGCGAAGGAGGCACTGCTCGGCGGCATGACACCGGACGTGGTGCTCACCGAGGTCGAGCAGGCGCAGACGGCGCTCGGCGAGCTCACGGGCCGTACGGCGCGCGAGGACATGGTCGCGCGCATCTTCGAGCGCTTCTGCGTCGGGAAATGACTTGACGGCGCATTTGCACGGTACAGAGAAATCTGGTATAATAAATCGTTCCGGAATCCGGAAAAAGGAAGACAGAAATGTCCTCCCGGAAAGGAGAAAACGCCATGCGTGATTATATCATCATGACCGACAGCTGCTGTAGTTTGAACCAGCAGGAGGTTGACGAGCTGGGCATTACCGTTTTGCCGCTTTCTTTTACGATGGAGGGCAAGACGTATCTTGATACGCCCGACCATGCGGATATGTCGCCGGAGACCTTCTTTCAGAAGATCGCCGACGGCGTGGACTGCACGACTGCGGCGGTCAACGTCGGCCAGTTCACCGACGCGATGACATCGGCGCTGACCGCAGGCAAGGATATCCTGTGCATCAGCTTTTCGAGCGCACTTTCCACGACTTATCAGTCCGCGTGCATCGCGGCGGAGGACTTGCGCGCGGAGCACCCGGAGGCGAAGATCATCGTGATCGACTCTCTCTCCGCCTGCCGCGGGCAGGGCATGCTCATTTACCGCACAGTGCGCGAGCGGCGCGAGAAAAATCTCGACATTGAGGCACTTGCCGACTTCGTGCGCGGTACGATCCAGCATCAGGATCACTGGTTCATGGTGGACGATCTCAATCACTTAAAGCGCGGCGGACGCGTCAGCGCCGCGGCTGCACTGGCGGGTACGGTGCTCGGCATCAAGCCTGTTATGCACACAGACAGCGAGGGAAAGCTTACCCCCGTGAGCAAGGCGCGCGGCAGCAAGGGTGCGCTGCGCGCGCTGGTGGACAAGATGGAGGAACTGGGCATCGAACCGGAGAAGAACCAGCCCGTCTTCATCTGCCACGCCAACTGCCCGGACTATGTTGCCTATGTCAAGGAGCTGCTCAAAGAGCGATTCAATGTGACCGATGTGCGCGCGGACTTTATCGGCCCCGTCATCGGTGCGCACACCGGCTGCGGTACGCTGGGACTATTCTTTGTGGGGACGAAACGATGAAGTGGTTAGAATTACATCTTGATATGAACCCTGCGGGCATCGAGCCTGCGACGGAGCTTTTGAGCGCCTACGGCATCGACAGCCTGATGATCGACGAGGAGGGCGATTTCAAGGACTTCCTTGAAAACAATCACCAGTACTGGGACTATGTCGACGAAGAGCTGATGCAGTCCATGCACGGCAAGAGCCGCATCACCTTCTACCTGGAGGACAGCGAGGAGGGCTTCAATACCCTTGCGCAGTTCCGCATCGGCCTTGCGGCCTTCAAAAAGCAGCACCCCGAGTATGCTCCCCTGATCCTCAGCATGGAAAATGTGGAGGACGCGGACTGGGAGAACAACTGGAAGCAGTTCTATAAGCCCATGGAGATCGGCGAGCGCCTGCTTGTTGTGCCGGAATGGGAGCAGGCAGAGGGGGACGGGCGCGTCAAGCTCATCTTAAACCCCGGTCTCACCTTCGGCACCGGCAGCCACGCGACGACGCGCCTTTGCCTGCAAGCACTGGAAAAGCACATCCGCGGCGGGGAAAAGGTGCTCGACCTCGGCTGTGGCAGCGGCATTTTGTCCATTGCGGCGCTGCTGCTCGGCGCGAAGGACGCCTTCGCCTGCGACATTGACGATAAGTGCGTCGGCGTCGCCTACGAAAACGCCGCGCTCAACGGCGTGGGACGCGAGCACTACACCGTCCGCGCGGGCGACGTGCTCAGCGACAAGGGCTTGCAGAAGGAATTCGGCGGCGACTATGATGTGATCGTTGCGAACATCGTGGCGGACGTGATCATCGCGCTGGCCCCGCAGGTGGGGAGGCTGCTCAAAGAGGGCGGTATCTTCCTCTGCTCCGGCATCATCGACGACCGCGCCGACGAGGTGCGCGAAAAGCTCATCGAGGCAGGCTGGACGATCGAGGAAACGCGCAGCAGCGAGGGTTGGTTTTCGTATCTTTGCCGATAAAAAGCAACAAAGAGGGAAGCTTTCTTCAAAAGAGAGCTTCCCTCTCATTATTGTGTGTTTTGCGCCGTACCGGAGAGACCTTACGCCTCCGGCGTGAGAATGCCCTTCTCGGTGATGAGCATGGTGCAGCGCATGTCATGCTCCTCGACCGGCACCTCAGGAGACATCAGCTGCCCGCGGCAGATGAGCGCGGTGGGGCAGCGGAGCTGGGGCAGCAGACGGTCGTAGTAACCGCCGCCCTGGCCGAGACGACGACCCTTGCGGTCGAACGACAGGCAGGGGACGACGGCGAAGTCGATGTCCGCTGCGGTAACGAGCGCGCAGCTCATTTTCGGCTCCAGAATGCCGTAGGCGCCCGCCTCGAGGTCGTCGATCGAGCGCACGACGCACAGGTCGATGGCGTGTTCAGCGGCGCAGCGGGGCAGAATGAGCGTCTTGCCCGCGGTGATGGTCTCATTCATAAAGAGAGAGGTGTCGATCTCTTTCTCGGTGCCGGCAAAGGCGAAGACGATCTTGGCGTTTTTATACTCGTCAAGCGCGAGCAGGTGGCGGCAGATGGCCTCGGAGCTTTTCGCCTTGTAAGCGGGGTCGAGCGTGCGCTCCTTCTTGCGGATAAAGGTTCTCAGTGCTTTTTTCTCTTCGATCACAGACATGGGAATGACCCTCCTGATGGTTTCAGAATTTGACGCCTTTATCGTAGCAAAAAGTCGGGCAAAAGGCAAGCTGCCGAAGAAAGTAAAATTATATCCCGGCACGCCTGTCAAAAGAAATTGACAGCAATTTTTAATTTTGTTATCCTAAGTAAGAATGGATACGCGGCTGACCGCGTCAAACAGAGGAGGATTTTACCATGGCTATGCTGCTCAAGGGAGCTGAGGTCGCCAAGGCGCTGACCGAGGAACTCCACGCAAGAAGCGAAGAACTGAAGAAAAACGGCACCGAACCCTGCCTTGCTATCCTGCGCGTCGGCGCGCGTGAGGACGACCTTGCCTATGAGCGCGGCGCACTCAAGCGCTGCGAGAAGGTCGGCGTCGCCGTCCGTCAGGTCGTCCTGCCTGAAGAGGTAACGCAGGATGTGCTGATGGAAAATATCCACGCGCTCAACGCAGATGAAAAGGTGCATGGCGTGCTGATGTTCCGCCCGCTGCCCAAGCATCTCGACGATGAAGCGGCGCGCGCGGCGCTCGATCCCAAGAAGGACATGGACGGCATCACCGACGGTTCCATGACCGCCGTTTACGCCGGCACGAAGGGCGGCTATCCTCCCTGCACTGCCGCGGCCTGCGTGGCGCTGCTCAAGCACTACAACATTCCCATCAAGGGCAAGCGCGTGGTCGTCATCGGCCGCAGCCTTGTCATCGGCAAGCCTGTTTCCATGCTGCTGCTCGCCGAGCATGCGACCGTGACCATCTGCCACAGCCGCAGCGAGAACCTGCCCGAGATCTGCCGCGAGGCGGATATTCTTGTCGTCGCCGCCGGTAAGGCCGGTATGGTCGGCGCGGAGAGCGTGCGCGCCGGTCAGGTCGTGCTGGACGTGGGCATTCACGTCGGCGCGGACGGCAACCTCTGCGGAGATACCCGCTATGCCGAGGTCGAGCCGGTCGTCGAGGCCATTACCCCTGTTCCCGGCGGTGTCGGCACCGTGACGAGCACGATCCTTGCAAGCCACGTTGTCGAGGCGGCGGAGCGCGCGGCAAACAAGTAATTGATACCTTACTTGACCAACGGAAAAAGGGAGGCTCAAAAGAGCCTCCCTTTTTTTACCTGAAGCAGCGTGACATTTCGTTCCGGCGCGAAAAAAGGAGCACCCTTTCGGGTGCTCCTTTTTCAGCACTGTGATGACAGCGATTACTGCTTGTCGTACAGGTCGATGAGCTTGGTGAGGTGCTCGTAACGCTCCTTGGCCGCGTCCTCGTTGCGGGTGAAGAGACCATCCGCACGCTCGGGGAACTCGCGGGTCAGGCGGCTGTAACGCGCCTCGTTCATCAGGAATTCACGATAACCGCCGGCGGGCGCCTTGGAGTCGAGCGTGAACTTCTTGTCAGCCGCAGGATTGAAGCGGAACAGGTTCCAGTAGCCGCACTCGACAGCCTTCTTCATTTCCTTCTGGCAGTTCATCATGCCGCCCTTGATGGAGTGCATCTCGCAGGGGCTGTAGCCGATGATCAGGGACGGGCCGGGATAAGCCTCGGCCTCGGTGATGGCCTTGATGGTCTGGGCCGGGTTTGCACCCATGGCGACCTGAGCGACGTAGATGTAGCCGTAGCTCATTGCAATCTCGGAGAGGCTCTTCTTCTTGGTCTCCTTACCGGCAGCCGCGAACTGAGCGACCTGACCGATGTTGGAAGCCTTGGAAGCCTGACCGCCGGTGTTGGAGTAGACCTCGGTATCGAAGACAAAGACGTTGACGTTCTTGTTCTGAGCAAGGACGTGGTCGACGCCGCCGAAGCCGATATCGTAAGCCCAACCGTCGCCGCCGAAGATCCACACGGACTTCTTGGAGAGGTAATCCTTCTTGTCGAGGATGTCGCAGGCCAGCTTGCAGGCATCGCAGTCGCAGAACTTCTCGCCCTTGGCCTTGAGCTCGGCAGCGTGCTCAGCGAACTGAGGAACAGCGGCAAGCTCGTCGACGGTGGCAATGTTCGCCTGCAGAGCTGCGACGTATTCCTTCGTAGCCTCGGCGTTGGCGTTGCCGTCGTCCTTGGTGTCGAGCCACTTCTGAGCGGCTTCCTTCAGCGCGGGCTGTGCCCACTCGATGGCAAGGAGCTGCTCGGTCTTGGCGATCAGATCCTCGCGGATCTTTTCCTGGCCGATATACATACCGAAGCCGTGCTCGGCGTTGTCCTCGAAGAGGGAGTTGCACCAGGCCGGGCCGTGGCCGTCCTTATCCGTGCAGTACGGGGAGGTAGCGCCGGGGCCGCCCCAGATGGACGAGCAGCCGGTGGCGTTGGAGATGTACATACGGTCGCCGAAGAGCTGGGTGACGAGACGGGCATAGCTGGTCTCGGCGCAGCCTGCGCAGGAGCCGGAGAACTCGAGCATGGGCTGCTTGAACTGGCTGCCCTTGACGGTGAGATCCTGCATATCCTTCTTGTCGGAGACCTTGGAGACACAGTAGTTGAACACATCCTGCTCAGGCAGCTCGGACTCCTGGCCAACCATCGTCAGAGCGCCGACCGGGCACTGACCGACGCAGACGCCGCAGCCCATACAGTCGAGCGGGGAGATGGCCATGGTGTACTTGTAAACGCCCTTGCCCTTGCCGGCCTTGATGTCGACGATCTTGGCGTTTGCGGGCGCATTCTTGACCTCTTCCTCGGTGAGAGCGAAGGGACGAATGGTGGCGTGCGGGCAGACGTAAGCGCAGTTGTTGCACTGGATGCACTTCTCAGCGTCCCAGGTGGGAACGGAAACGGCAACGCCGCGCTTTTCGTAAGCGGCAGCGCCCAGCTCCCACTGGCCGTCCACATGAGGCATGAAGGCGGAAACGGGCAGGCTGTCGCCGTCCATCTTGTCGACCGGGGTGAGGATATCCTTGACCTGCTTGACGAGCTCGGCCTTGCCCTCGTAGGAAACGGCCTCGTCAGCGTCGACAGCGTTCGCCCAATCGGCGGGGACGTCGATCTTCTTGTAGGCGGTAGCGCCGAGGTCGATGGCCTTGTGGTTCATATCGACGACGTCCTGACCCTTCTTGAGGTAGGAGTGCGTCGCAGCGTCCTTCATGTACTGGATGGCCTGCTCCTCGGGCATGACCTTCGCAAGGGAGAAGAACGCGGACTGGAGGATGGTGTTGTTGCGCTTGCCCATGCCGATCTTGATGGCAAGGTCAATGGCGTTGATGGTGTAGAGCTGGATGTTGTTCTTGGCGATGTAACGCTTGGCGTCCGCCTTGAGGTGATGATTCAGCTCATCGAAATCCCACTGGCAGTTGATCATGAACACGCCGCCGGGCTTGACGTCGTTGACCATCTTGAAGCCCTTGATGATGTAGCTGGGGTTGTGGCAGGCGACAAAGTCGGCCTTGTTGATGTAGTAGGGGCTGCGGATGGGCTTGTCGCCGAAGCGCAGGTGGGAGATCGTCACGCCGCCGGTCTTCTTGGAGTCATACTGGAAGTAGGCCTGGACGTACTTGTCGGTGTGGTCGCCGATGATCTTGATGGAGTTCTTGTTCGCGCCGACGGTACCGTCGCCGCCGAGACCCCAGAACTTGCACTCGATGGTGCCCTCTGCCGCGGTGTTGGGGCAGTTCTTGTCCTCGGGCAGGGAGAGGTTCGTCACGTCATCGACGATGCCGATGGTGAACTGACGCCTGGGCTCCGCCTTGGCAAGCTCGGTGTAAACAGCGAACACGGAAGCGGGCGGGGTATCCTTGGAACCGAGACCGTAGCGGCCGCCGATGACGGTCTTGTCGGTGATGCCGGCGTTCGCGAGCGCGGTGACAACATCGAGATACAGAGGCTCACCCTGTGCGCCGGGCTCCTTGGTGCGGTCGAGAACGGCGATCTTCTTGCACGTTGCGGGGATGGCCTCGATCAGGCGCTCAGCCTTGAACGGGCGATACAGGCGAACCTTGATGAGACCGACCTTCTCGCCGTGGGCGTTGAGATAGTCGATGACTTCCTCGGCCACGTCGCAGATGGAACCCATCGCGATGATGACGCGGTCAGCGTCGGGCGCGCCGTAGTAGTTGAAGAGCTTATAGTCGGTGCCGAGCTTCTCGTTGATCTTGCCCATGTACTTTTCCACGACTTCGGGGAGAGCGTCATAGTACTGGTTGCAGGCCTCGCGGTGCTGGAAGAACGTATCACCGTTCTCATGGGAGCCGCGCATGGCGGGATGCTCGGGGTTGAGGGCGTGCTCGCGGAACGCCTTGACAGCGTCCATGTCGCACATGTCGGCGAGATCCTTATAATCCCACACAGCGATCTTCTGGATCTCGTGGGAGGTGCGGAAACCGTCGAAGAAGTTGATGAAGGGGACCTTGCCGGAAAGAGCGGCCAGATGCGCAACGGGGGAGAGATCCATGACCTCCTGCACGTTGCCCTCGCACAGCATGGCGAAACCGGTCTGGCGGCAGGCCATAACGTCGGAGTGATCGCCGAAGATGTTCAGCGCGTGGGTGGAAACGGTACGGGCGGAAACGTGGAACACGCAGGGGAGCTGCTCAGCCGCGATCTTGTACATGTTCGGGATCATCAGCAGCAGACCCTGAGAGGCCGTGTAGGTGGTGGTCAGCGCACCGGCGCCGAGAGAGCCGTGCACTGCGCCGGCTGCACCGGCTTCAGACTGCATCTCGACGACCTTGACCTGGCTGCCGAAGATGTTCTTCAGACCATTTGCGGACCACTGGTCGACCAGGTCGGCCATCGGGGAGGACGGCGTAATGGGATAAATTGCCGCAACTTCACTGTAAGCATAGCTTACGTGTGCCGCAGCATTATTGCCGTCCATGGATTTCATTTTTCTTGCCATAAATGAACCTCCTATTTATTTCACCGTCAAAAAACGGTTCTTCTGCGTTTGGACGCAAAATCCAACGCAGATACTATAGCACACTTTTTTCGACATGTAAACGACTTGTTCCTGTAAAAACATTCACCATTTTGCAACAATAAGTTCAATTTCTTTTATTTTTAAAGAATTTTTGCGAAGTTTTACCGATTTTGTGCAAAATGTGCAAAAATGCATCGGAGGGGATTTGCCTGATGCAAAAAATGTGCTATACTAATTGCAGAATGCGCCGCAGCGGCGCGGAAGAGGGAGGAGAAGAATATGGTCACAGCAGTGCGTTCGCTCGGCCTTCAGGGCATCTCGGGCTATGAGGTCACGGTGGAGTGCTTCCTTTCCGGGGGGCTTCCCGCGTTCGACATCGTCGGCCTTGGCGACACGGCGGTCAAGGAATCGCGCGAGCGCGTGCGCGCGGCGGTGAAAAACTGCGGCGTGAAGTTTCCCGTCTCCCGCATCACGGTGAATCTTGCCCCGGCGGGACTCAAGAAAGAAGGAACGCTCTACGATCTGCCGATCCTTCTCGGTATTCTCGCCTGCGCAGAGGAGATCAAGCCCCCTGCCAGGGACGCGGCCTTTGTCGGCGAGCTTTCGCTCACCGGCACACTGCGCGCGGTGAACGGCGTGCTGCCCATGGCGATGGCCGCGGCGCGCGCCGGCATCAAAACGCTCTATGTCCCCGCGGCCAACGCCGCGGAGGCGACGCTTGCCGACGGCGTGACCGTTTACGGCGTGCCGGACGTTGTGTCCCTTGTGCAGCATTTGAAGGGCAAAGCGCCGCTCAGGCCCGAGCCGAAGTGGCAGGCGGAACAGACGGACGAACAAGGTCCCGACTTTTCCGACGTCATGGGGCAGGAGAATGTCAAGCGCGCCTTGGAGATCGCCGCCGCGGGCGGGCACAACATTCTGCTCATCGGCTCGCCCGGCGCGGGCAAATCCATGCTGGCGCGGCGGCTTCCGTCGATCCTGCCCGATATGACGCGAAAGGAAGCACTTGAAGCGACCGAGATCTGGTCAGTCGCGGGATTGACCGACAGCTCGCACCCGATGCTGCTGCACCGGCCTTTCCGTGCGCCGCATCACACGCTCTCCGCTTCCGCGATGACCGGCGGGGGAAAGGTGCCGAAGCCCGGCGAAATTTCGCTCGCGCATCACGGCGTTCTCTTTTTAGATGAATTGCCCGAGTTTCACCGCGATGTGCTCGAGGTGCTGCGCGCGCCCATTGAGGACGGCGAGGTCACCATCACCCGCGCCGCGGGCAGCGTGACGCTGCCGAGCCGGTTTATGCTTGTCGGCGCGATGAACCCCTGCCGCTGCGGCTGGTACGGCCACCCCTCGGGGCGCTGCCACTGCACAAAGCAGCAGGTGGAAAAATACGTCGAAAAAAATTCCGGCCCCATGCTCGACCGCATGGATCTGCATGTCAATGTGCCGAGCGTCGAATTTGAGGCCATGCGCCGGCGCGAAAAGGCGGAGTCCTCCGCCGAGGTAAAAGCGCGCGTGAACAGAGCGCGCGAGGTGCAGAAAGAGCGCTTTTCCGGTACGGACGTTGCCTGCAACGCGCAGATGACGCCCGCGATGGTGGGCGAGTACTGCACGCTGGACGCCGCGGGCGAAAAGCTCTTGAAAGGCGCCTTTGAGCGCCTCGGCCTCACCGCCCGCAGCCACGATCGCCTGCTGCGCGTGGCGCGCACCATTGCAGACCTTGACGGCAGCGAGACCATTGAAGCGCACCACCTCGCAGAGGCTATCCAGTACCGCAACACCGATATTTTGCAAGGATGAAGCGGAGATTCCAGCACAAAAATAAGTAAATTCAGCCGCGGTTCCCGCCGGCGCGGGTGCGGCTATTGAAAATGAGGAGAACAACACCAATGCATGAAATGATCCTGTGCAAGCTCGGCGAGGTCGTGCTCAAGGGGCTCAACCGCCGCAGCTTTGAAGATAAGCTGATGGCGAACGTCAACCGCCGCGTGGCAAAATGCGGCAATTTCCGTATCTACGCCAAGCAGAGCACCATCTACGTCGAGCCCAAGGACGAAAACTGCGACATTGACGCGGCCTTTGAGGGCTGCAAGAAGGTCTTCGGCATCATCGCCGTTTCCAAGGCACTGCCCTGCGAGAAGGACGTGCAGAAGATCATTGCCGCGGCGAAGGAGTACCTTGCCGATGAAATGCGCGCGGCGAAGAGCTTCAAGGTAGAGAGCAAGCGCGCCGACAAGACCTTCCCCTTGACGTCGATCCAGCTTTCCCAGCAGGTCGGCGGGGCGCTCCATCAGGCGTTCCCGACCTGCGAGGTCAACGTCCACGACCCCGAACTCGTCGTCCACATTGAAATTCGCGACGATTCGGCCTACGTCCACGGCCCCGCGGAAGAGGGCGCGGGCGGTCTGCCCATCGGCATGGGCGGCGTGGCGGTGAGCCTTCTTTCCGGCGGCATCGACTCGCCCGTTTCATCCTACATGATCGCAAAGCGCGGCGTCAAGCTCGAAATGGTGCACTTTTTCTCCCCGCCATACACCTCCGACGCGGCGAAGGAGAAGGTGCTTTCCCTTGCCAAACTCCTTGTGCCCTGGTGCGGACGGATGACCGTGCAGGTCGTGCCCTTTACCGAAATTCAGGAGGAAATTCGCCGCAACTGCCCCGAGGAGTTCTTCACGCTCATCATGCGCCGCTTTATGATGCGCATTTCGCAGCGCGTGGCCGATCAGGTCAAGGCCAAGGCGCTCGTCACGGGCGAGAACTTAGGTCAGGTCGCCTCGCAGACGATGGAGGCCCTGCGCGTGACGGAGGACGTGGTCGATCTTCCCGTCCTGCGCCCGCTCATCGGCATGGATAAGGAGGAGATCGTGCGCCTGTCGCGCAAGATCGGCACCTTTGATACCTCGATCCTGCCCTACGAGGATTGCTGCACGGTCTTTACGCCGCGCCATCCGCGCACGAAGCCGAATCTTGAGGAAGTCCACGAGGCGGAGGCAGCGCTCGATATCGAGGGCCTCATCGACCGCGCGATGACAAACCGTGAATTTGTACGCATCAAATTCTGAAAGGAAGTCTTTACTATGGCGGAAAACGAAAAATTGATCGAACAGCGCTGCTGCGAGCTGCTCAAGGCGCGCGGCATGACCTTTGCCGCGGCGGAAAGCTGCACCGGCGGCCTCATCGCCAAGCGCATCACGGATGTGCCGGGCGCGTCGCTCGTTTTTATGGGCGGCGTGGTGAGTTATACCGACACGGTCAAGCACCGCGTGCTCGGCGTTCCGGCAGAGATGCTGGAAGAGTACGGCGCGGTGTCCGCGCCCGTCGCCCGCGCAATGGCCGAGGGCGCACGCAAGGCGACGACGGCCGATCTCGCCGTCAGCGTCACGGGTGTCGCGGGCCCTGACCGCGACGAGCGCGGCAACGCCGTCGGCACGGTGTTCATCGGCTTTTCTTCCCCGGAGGAGACGGCCGCAGAGCGCTTCGACTTTGGCGAAAAAAGCCGCGCGGAGATCCGCGCGCTGTCCGCGGAGGAGGCCTTCAAGCTGCTGGAGGAAAAGCTGAAGGAAGCGTGAGAAACAGGGAGGAGACCAATATGAGACGAAGAAGCACAGCGCTGCCGCTTTCGGCGCTGTTGGCGGCGCTGACACTTTTGGCGTCAGGCTGCGGAGAAAAGCAGGAAACGCCGGACGGCGCACCGGACGAACCCCTGATGCAGGAGGAAGATCCAACGGTCGAGCTGCAGCCGGACGCCAACTTTACGCTGGAACTGCCGAATGGATTTCTGAGTCTTGGGGCGGACTACGAGCCGAACGGGGAGACGCAGGATATGACCTACGACAGCGACGGTATGCTGCCCTATGACTTTGCGCGCCATTACGATGCGGACGCGCAGCTCGTCGTCGGAACGGACTATTATCCCGAAACGGGGCGCGAGGTCATCAGTTATCTGCGCACCGACGCTATGGGCGCGGGAACGCCGCGCGGCGTCAAGGTCGGCGACAGCGAGGAAGCGCTGCTGACGGAGTACCCGGAGAATCTCTACTGCATTGAGATCGAAGATACGGAGCTGGACGACCGCTGCGTCACCGAGAGCGGTTACAGCGAGCCTGCGTATGACTTTGACCGCGCCTATGTCTGGCAGCCGCAGACGCCGCAGGACGACGGAAACTATGACGTCCGTGACATTGCGTTTTACCTGAAGGACGGTGCGGTGAGCGCAATTACGATGACAAAGCCGTATGAGTTCCGCTTTGTCTACGGCGTGGACCGGGACGCGGCACTGCGACTTGCGGAAGAGAACCGTGCGCAGCTGTGCGAGGAGCGAGAAACAAAATAAAAGGCGAGGGACGATTCAGTGTCCCTCGCTTTTTGCTGTATTTGCTTTTCGCCGGAATCAAAGCTCGAGCGCGAGCTGCGCGTCGTCCAGCGCGGAAACGTCCAGCCCGAATTCGCTCGGCAGATAGCGCGGGCAGACATTTTCGCCCGTCGTGATGACGGACGCAGCAAGGCGTGTGCCGATCTCACAGGATTCCATCATGGTCTTGCCATAGGTCTGACCGATGACGGCTCCGGCAAAAAACGCATCGCCCGCGCCGGTCGTATCCTTGACATCGACCTTTTTCGCGGGGCAATAGCCTTCCTCGCCGTCGAGCGTTGCAAAGACCGCACCCTGAGAGCCCATCGTGACGACCATGCGGCGGATCTGCGCGCCGCGGATCTTGTCGTGCAGGACGGGCAGCATCTCGTCGGGGGTGAAATTGTCGTAGTTTTCAGAGAACAGGATGCCCGCCTCCTGCTGGTTGCAGATGAAGCAATGTACCGAACGCAAAAAGTCGCGCCGCTCGATGGCGATGCTCATGTTGGAAACGACCGCGTAAACGGGCTTGTGGTATTTTTCCGCCAGCGCGAACGTGCGCTTGACGATGTCCTTTTCCATGTCGATCTCCAGAAGGATGCTGTCGGCCTGGGAAAAGATCTCGTCGCCCTGCTCGTCGAGAATGTCGGCGATGGGGTGCAGGTCGGGGCGCTTGGAGATGGACGCGGTCACATCGCCCGTGTTGTCAAAGATGGCGAGCCAGGTGCCCATGCCGTCGGGCGTGGTGCGCATGTAGCGCGTGTCGACTTTGTGGCTCTGGAGCTTTTTGACAACGTCCGCGCCCGCGCTTGACTCGTCGACGAGACTGACGAAAGTGGGGCGCAGCTCAACGTTTGCGATGTCCTCAACGATGTTGCGGCTCACGCCGCCGTGCACCTGCACAACGCGGCCTGCGTTGCGTCCGCCAGGGATATAGGAAGAGATGGGGTAGCCCTTGATATCGACAAAAACGGCGCCCAGTACGACAATGCTCATGGGAAAACCCTCCATGGATCGGATAATTTTGAGCAGAGTATATCATATTCTGCAAAAAAAGAAAAGAGGAAGGCGGACAGACCTGTTGGGTCTGCCCGCCTTTCCGGAGAGAAAAGAGAGTGTAAAGTAAATTGGGATCAGTCCTTGAAGCGAGCCTTTCTGGCTTCGTTTCTGCGAATAACGAAGAGGGTGCAGATCATCAGCACGATGCCGATGGCAAGGCAGATGATCCAGTTCTGGATGAAGCCTGCGAGCGCAAAGCACACAAAGCTCAGGCAGGCGACGGTGATGGCGTAGGGAAGCTGCGTTGCCACGTGATTGACGTGCTCGCACTGCGCACCGGCGGAGGACATGATGGTGGTATCAGAGATGGGGGAGCAGTGGTCGCCGCACACAGCGCCCGCGCAGCAGGCGGAGATGCCGATGTAGAGGAGTGCGCTGTCATTGGGGAAAATGGCGGTGACAATGGGGATCAGAATACCAAAGGTACCCCAGGACGTGCCGGAGGCAAAGGCCAGCACGCAGGCGACGAGGAAGATGACGGCGGGGAGCATGTTGTAAAGCCCCTCAGACGCGGCATACATCAGATCATGCACGTAACCGGCTGCGTCAAGCGCGTTGAGCGTGGTCTTGAGGGAAACAGCGAGCGTGAGAATGATGATGGGGGAGATCATCGACTGGAAGCCCTTGGGAACGCAGCCCATGGCCGCACGGAAGCCGACGACGCGGCGGGCGACAAGGTAGATGACCGTGAGCACCAGTGCGATGAGACCGCCCCAGGGGAGAGCGACAAAGGCGTTCGTATTGCCAAATGCGCCGATGAAATCGCCGGCAAAGTCGGTGCAGCCGGAGGCGTCGGCGCCGAAGAAGCCGCCAACATAGAGCATGCCGATGGTGCAGAAGATGATGAGGAGAATGACGGGGATGATAAGGTCAATGACGCGGCCCTTGGGGTTGATGTTCTCCTCGGCACTGTCGGCGCTGCCGGAGAGGTCGCCCGTGTTGCGGGCGCGCTCTTCAAAGCCGCGCATCGGGCCGTAGTCGAACTTGAGCAGCGTGAGCGTGATGATAAAGACAAAGGTCAAAAGGGAATAGAAATTATAAGGAATGGCGCGGATGAAGAGCTGGATGCCGGAAATGCCGGTGTCGAGATCCTCGGCCGTAGAGGATACAGCGGCCGCCCAGGACGAGATCGGCGCGATCATGCACACGGGGGCGGCAGTGGCGTCGATGAGGTAGGCGAGCTTGGGACGCGAGATCTGGTGGCGGTCGGTGACCGGACGCATGACCGAGCCAACGGTCAGGCAGTTGAAATAGTCATCGATGAAGATGAGAATGCCGAGCACGAACGTCGCAAGCTGCGCGCCTACGCGGGTGTGGATATTTTCCTCCGCCCAACGGCCGAAGGCTGCGCTGCCGCCCGCTAAATTGACGAGCGCTACGATGATGCCGAGCAGGACGAGGAAGAGAAAGATGCCCGCATTGTCAGCCACGGCAGTGACGAGGCCGTCATTGACGATCATGTCGATCGTTGCGATGGGAGAGAAGTTGCAGGCAAACAGCGCACCGATCACAACGCCGATGAAGAGGGAGGAATACGCTTCCTTGGTGATCAGCGCCAGGGTAATGGCGACGATGGGGGGGACAAGCGCCCAGAAGGTTCCGACGAATTGCATGATGTTTCTCCTTTCCTGTGCTTTGCGCACAGAGCAAAAAAATTAAGCCATGATTTCTATCATGACTTAACACAAAAAACATCAAAAACCGATGCAACAAACATCGAAGCTCCTGACCGCGTCGATCATGACAGCACTCCGCCCTTTTGGGGCGACAGTCCGTCGGGTATTCCCCGACGACCCAGGCACCGACCGGACAGGAATCCAATCGACCCTTCGGCGGCCTCCCCTTTCGCTCCCCACGGTATCCTGCCGTTTGTCGGGGGCTACTTTTGTCAGCCGCGCCTCTATCAAGACTTATGAAATTGTTTGCAGTATACACCTTTTTCGGAGCCTGTCAAGTATAAAAAGGTATTTTTTGTTGGGAAAAGTAAAAAATTATGCGTTGCGCCGCAGAAAATGGGAGAGCGCGGTGTGAGATTTGTGCGAAGTGGCAGGCGCTCAGGCGGCGCAGACTGCGATGGCGAGCAGGCGGCGGAACAGCGCAAACCAGCTCAGCCGTGCCACGCTCTCGCCTGCAAGCAGCGGCAGGGAGGCGACAGCCGTGCCGCTTGCGTCAAAAATATCGAGTGTACCGAGCGGCTCGCCCGCCTCCACGGGCGCGTCGACGGCGTCAGGCAGAGAAACGGCCTGCGTCAGCCCGTTTGCGCGGCTTTTTTCAAGCAGCAGCGCGTTTTTATCCGTTAATACACTCTGCACGGCTTTTTGCGTGCCGAGCGTCAACGGCACGGCAGGCAGGGGCGACTCCGGTACGACGGTGACGAGGGAATACGACGCAAAGCCGTAGTTTAAGAGCGTCTTTGCGTCGGCAAAACGCTTGTCGCTCGTGCTGCCGCCGAGCACCACGGCAATGAGCTCCATGCCGTCCTTTTCCGCCGTGGCGCTGATGCAGTATCCGGCGGAGCTGGTCGAGCCGGTCTTGAGCCCCGTTGTGCCGGGGTAAAAGCGCACGAGCTTGTTGGTGTTGACGAGCAGAGACTCTCCGTTTCGCAGCGAATCCATCCAGATGGTCGTGAAGCGGCGCAGGTCGGGGTGGTTCAGGATCAGTTCGCGCGACATGAGCGCGATGTCGTAGGCTGAGGTGACGTGTCCCTCGGCGGGAAGCCCCGTGCAGTTGAGAAAGTGCGTGTCGTGCATGCCGAGCTCCTTCGCCCGCTCGTTCATGCGCGCAACAAAGGCCTCCTCGCTGCCGGCGAGATGTTCGCCGAGCGCGACCGCTGCGTCGTTGCCGGAAACGACGCACACGGCTTTGATGAGGTCTTCGACACGCATCTGCTCGCCCTCTTTGAGCCAGATCTGACTGCCGCCCATCGAGGCTGCGTGAGCACTGCCTGTGACGGTATCGTCATACGAGAGCGTGCCGGAGTCGATGGCCTCCATCGTGAGCAGCAGCGTCATCACCTTCGTGATGCTTGCGCCCTCGCGCGGCGTGTGCTCGTCCTTGGCGTAGAGCACGGTGCCGGTCTGCTTTTCCATCAAGAGAGCGGAGGGGGCGTCGAGCGTGAGCTCGTCGGCGCGCACAGGCACGCACAAAAGCAGCGCAAACAGCAGGATCATCGGAAAGATTCGTTTCATGGCGAGGCTCCTTTCTTCGTTCAGCAGAGAATATGAAAGGATTTGGCACAACATGAATATTTCGCCTTGAAATGACATGAAAGATATGATATACTTCCAGTGTTCGCAGGGTTGGTATATCGGTATTACAGCGGCTTCCCAAGCCGTTAAGGCGGG
>OFPS01000698.1_pt1 | contig 30367 bp, 25 predicted proteins | sample 1542111 | NCBI WGS metagenome assembly OFPS01 (sample SAMN04209233, study PRJEB22552) | human gut metagenome | biome: gut; material: feces | host: Homo sapiens | place: USA: Oklahoma | reverse complement strand
GAAAAACTTCAAAAAAAGTTATAAATTTTTTTGTCGTGGGCTTGACATACGGGTGACGCACATCGTGCACCCTGATTTTCTGCGTTCCGGAGTGGTCGCAGCCATACTTCATCTGCCTGCCGACCCAGCCCCTGTCGTAAGGAAAGATGCGGTCTGTAGGCTGTACATCGTAGAGTTTTGACAGATAGTCTTTTAGGCAGGCTTCCAATACCTTTGGCATAACCACCTCACGGTAGCCGGCTTCTGTTTTAGGCGGATAGATATAGTCCTTTCCGTTCAAACGCTGATAGTTCTTATTGACAGAAATAATGTGTCTGTCAAAGTCAATATCCTCCGGTGTCAGAGCCAGCAGTTCGCCAACACGCAGTCCTGTGTAATACATCACCATGAAAACGGTGTATCCGACAGGTCTGCTCTCCATGGCTTCAATAAACACCTCGAATTCCTCGTTCGTCCAGAACAGCATTTCATCGGCGTTTTTCTTACCCATGGTTCCTGCCTTGTGACAGGGGTTCTCTCTCAATCCGTAGAACTTCACTGCAAAGTTGAAGGCTGCGGTGAGCTGGTTATTGATGGTTCGCAAATAGGTCGGCGAATAACCTCTGCCGTTGGGGCGGCGATAGTGAATCAGTTCGTTTTGCCAGTTGCGGATATCAGTCGCTTTGATGGCATTGATGGGCATCTCTCCAAAATATGGGAGGACTTTCTTATTAAACAGATAGTGCTTATTGGCTAAAGTCGTTTCTCTGAGACGAGGATTTGCATCTTTCATATAGATTGCAACAAAATCCTTGAACTTCATACCCAGGCTGCCATCGGCCTGACTGATAAAATCCTGTTCCCATTGCAAGGCTTCTTTTTTGGTTTTGAAGCCTCTTTTCTTTTTGTGGATCTCTTTTCCTGTCCAATCCTTTACTCGGATTTGAGACATCCATTTTCCGGTGTTCTTATCTCTTGTTACTGACATTGTGTTCTCCTTTTCTATCCCAATGTCAGACCTTAATTATTTCTCAGAGCCAAACTCCTTTTCAAGATAAGCTCTGCGACGAGTCAAGCGCTCGTCCTCGTCAAGTTCTTCCGGTTCCACACATTCTACGGAAGCTCCAGCATAGTACGCAAGGGTCTGCTCTTGCCAGCTATGTAATGCAGCTGCAGAACAGTTGTAGCTGCGCACATCCTCACGCATATCTTCCCATTGTTCCAAGAATAAACACATATCTGCGTTATGGTCAGCATCCATTTCTTTTCCGTTAAAGCGGATAGAGCAGGTCCACTCGTTGCTGCGAGGGGGCTTTTTTACATCCACATCAAATTTAAGAGAGGATACCTTGTTCAGTTCAAACAGGAAGCTCATTATGTCAGCAAGACTTCTGATAGGCGCCGTATTGGTTTCGTAGCCAAGGATAAAGGTCGGCGTTGTATCCAGATGTTTTGCTATTTCGTTTACGACATCAATGGAAACCTCGATTTCTCCGGTTTCGTACTTCTGTACGGTACGCAGAGATTTCCCAATAAGGTTAGCCAGTTGAGTCTGATTCAGTCCTTTGCGTTTTCGCAGTGTTTTTATCCGCTGACCGATTGCGGAATAATCGAAATTATCCATATATCATTCACCTCGTCCATATCATATCACAGGATAATACGAATTACAAGTGCATATTTTTATTCCACAAGTATTGACAAAAGCATCCTTTGTTCGTATAATGAAGGTGCATTAAAAGTGCATATTTAGAAAACGCCACGAAAATTAGCGAATTAAAAATACGTAAATTATCTTTTGAACACAGGAGGTACTAATGAGAGCACAGTTTATCACAGCAGAAGAAGTTCAGCAGGTATTGGACATCAGTCGCAGCAAATCTTATCAAATCATCAGAGATTTGAATAAGGAGCTGAAAAGTATGGGCTATCATACCATTGCAGGCAAATGCCCAATCCAGTTCTTTAAGCAGAAGTTTTACGGTCTGGAAATTGGAGGTGACAACGCTTGATGCAGGAAAATGAAAAAACGACCGTCCCGATTCCATCTGTTGGCGCAGATGGGGAACAGTCGCTTTCCTATGTAACAAATGAAATTATAACAACTGGCAACGAAGAAATCAATCCCATAGATGAAAGTATGGAGGAGATGCTTCGTCAGATGCAGAGAATGTCCGACCCGTCCTATCTGGCTACCATGACTATGAGCCAGCTGTATGACACTGTATACGAAAGCAGATTGCCTGTTATCGACGGTCTGCTTTACCCAGGCACCTATCTGTTTGTAGGTGCTCCAAAAGTTGGTAAGTCATTCTTGATGGCACAGATTGCGTATCATATCAGCACAGGACTTCCGCTTTGGAATTATTCTGTCCATGGAGGCACTGTACTGTACCTTGCATTGGAAGATGACTACAGACGCTTGCAGGAGCGTTTGTATCGTATGTTTGGTGTAGAGGGTACAGATACCTTGCACTTCGCAACTTGTGCCAAACAGCTTGGTGCAGGGCTGTATGAACAGCTGGCTCGCTTTGTATCAGAGCACAGAGATACCCGATTGATTATTATTGATACTTTGCAGAAAATCAGAGAAGCCAGCGGAGACAGATACAGCTATGCAAGCGATTATGAAATGATTGGTCAGCTAAAACACTTTGCCGACCAGACGGGTATTGCGCTGCTGTTGGTACATCATACCCGAAAACAGCAGGCGGATGATAAGTTTGATATGATTTCCGGCACCAATGGATTGCTCGGTGCTGCCGACGGAGCTTTTGTTCTGCAAAAGGAAAAACGCACCGGAAATACTGCGGTACTGGAAGTGTCCGGCAGAGGCCAGCCAGAGCAAAGACTGATTCTGAAAAAGGATATGAAACGTCTTATTTGGGAGTTGGAAAAAGCAGAAACAGAATTGTGGCAGGTTCCGCCAGATCCGATTCTGGAAAAGGTTGCAGATTTGCTGTCGGAAGATATTTTAGAGTGGAGTGGAACACCAACAGAGCTTGCAGAAGCATTGAAGTTAGAGCTGAAGCCTAATCTTTTGACAAAACACCTGAATGTCAATGCAGGCAGGTTGTTTCATGAGTGCCATACTCATTATGAAAATATCCGTACTCATGCAGGAAGAAAAATCATCTTAAAGCGAGTCTCAGAACAGCGTGACGATGTGTGACGGTCGTGACGATGATTTTGACAGTGGTGGCGGTGTCTAAAACACCGTCACCATCGTCACCACCGACACGGACAGGAAAGGAACGGATTGAAAATGAAAAACGTGCAAATCCCTTATGATTTATTTGTTGCCTTGCTTCAATATCATCTGATGATGGATGGCGATTATGAAGATGAAATCAAACAAGGCTTGGAGCAAAAACTGGAAGCTATGGTAAGACATGAATGGTACGCAAAGTACAAGACTGCTCCTACACCGGAAGAACGAGAAGCAGCCCGTCAGCGTTACCTGGATGAACGTGGAGTTCCACAGAGCTTCCGATGGACAACTTCTCCTTGGGAGAGATGACAGGAGCGTGCCACGCTCCTGTGAATGGCAGACAAGGCAGAACGTTAGTTGACGCAGCAGACCCCAGCGCATCTCCCGTCCCCGCTGAAAATCCGCAGATTTGAAGCGGACCGCCTGAGAGAAATGATTGTAGTTTCTCTCAGACAATGGGCGGTGATTGTACCGAAGGACAGGCAGCGACCGTGCCGTGTTTTGCAGAACCTGTACAGGTTGCAAACAAGGCATAGGCTCCCGCAGGAGCCGCATACCCCCTCGGAGAGCGCAATGCACTTTTGATACGTAGTGTCAAAAGTGCTTTTGCGTTACTTTTGGCAAAAGTAACAAAACCCGCCGCCGAGCGGCGAAAACGAGTTTCGATAAATTACTGTAATTTTGGAGGTAACAGCTATAAAACGAACAATCAGTGCTATGTCCGGTGACGGTGTAGTTGCACACAACCGCCGCACCTATATCGCAGAAAATGTTGACCCGACACGCACCCATTTGAACACTGAATACTGCTACACGCCCATTGAGGATGCGTACCATCAGCTGTTTGATGAAGCACAAGCTGAGTATAACGCCAAGCAGAAACGTAAAGATCGCCGTATCGAAAATTACTACGAAAAAATCTGCAAAGGTGATCAGGAAAAGCCTTTTTACGAAGTGATATTTCAGGTGGGAAATAAGGATGATATGGCAGCCGATGGAGAAAACGCAGAGCTGGCAAAAGCCATCTTGGACAAGTTTTATTACAGCTTCCTTGAACGCAATCCGCAGCTTCATGTATATTCTGCTCACCTACACATGGACGAAGCTACTCCTCATTTACACATCGACTTCATCCCATTTACCACAGGGAGCAAGCGAGGACTGTCCACCCGTGTATCTCTGAAACAGGCTCTTGCCGATCAGGGCATTACTGGAGAGGGGCGTTCTCTGACAGAGCGTGATTTGTGGGTACAGAAAGAGAAGGAAGCACTCGCAGCAATCATGCTGGAGCATGGTATCGAATGGGAGCAGAAAGGCGAACACAAAGAACATCTCAGCGTTCTGGAATTTAAGCGAGAAAAACGAAAAGAGGAACTTGCCGAGCTGGAACAGAGCATCGAGCGTGTTCAGCAGCAACAGGTTTCTATTCAAGCTGTGGAACAGGTCGAATCCAAGCCCCTGCCTCTGACCTCTAAGGTGGCTGTAGAACGTGAGGACTATCAGACGCTGGTGACGGCAGCACAGAAATTTGTAGTGCAGGAAAAGCAAGAAGGCAAGCTGAAAAAGCTCCTGAAAGAAGCCAAGAAAACCATAGCTGATTTGAAAGCAAAAATTGAAGCTCTGGTAAAGGAGCTTTCTGAGGTCAAGGATGAATTGGCGCAATATAAGTCTGTTCGTGGTCAGCTCCGCACAGCGGATTTGGAGAAGGAAAATGATCGGCTTCGCAAAAGAATTCGCACCTATGAGAATGTAATCTCCAACAATAACCTGTGGTCATATTTTTCAAAACACGGAACAAGTATAATAGAGAAAAGAGAAACAAGGTAAACGTAGTCTGTATTCACAGCCAACGTAATGAGTTTAGCTCCATTACATTGGCCGTGAAATTACATAGTAGTATAAAATATCCCCTTTTTTAGATATGGAATTGTTTTTAAAATTGCGAGTAAATCACAATGTTTTGCGAGAAAATCTTGTTTTTTTGCAAAGAAATGAGTTATACTTAATAAAATATATTTGGTAACTTAAAAGGAGGTACAAGATGGTTAGTTATAAACCTCTGTTCCGATATTGTTTGGAACACGACATTAGCAAAGCACAATGCCGACAGATATGTGGTATCTCCCCGAACACTTGGACAAAGATTAACCGGAATGAAGAAGTCAGCATGGCAATTCTAAATAAAATCTGCGCTGGGCTTGGCTTATCTTACGGTGACATCATAGAGTATGTCGAGGTAGATAAAGAAAAGGAGAATGAAAATGACTAATTTTTTTGATACAGTCGTTGAAGTTTTAAAACAAGACCAACGCTTTTTTACAGAAGATGGAGAACTTTTAAGAAACGCCGTCTATGAAGCTGCAATGAAGATGGATGCAGCTCTTATCAAATTGCTGCTTACAAACGAAATAACTAAGGAACGCTTTTTTGCCGATGTTGATGGTATCGCAGTTTTTGATAAGGTCGGCTTCGGCTGGGTAATCAACAATAGACAATTTTTGCCCGACTCTTATACCCGTTTCAAGAACAAAATTGGGCTTATCGACAATAATGGTGAGTATATTTCTACCTCTAATGATGTAGAGCTTGTGTTCCCGTACAAAGATTGCGTATTAGAGGGCGGTCAGACAAAGGAAGATCAGAAGCGCAGCGAGATTTTTTATAACGAAATGCTTGCCCCCGATGAAGTTGATAGGCTTCTCTATCCAAAAGTACTGACTAATGCTAAAAGATATACTGCTGACGGCGTTGAAGAAAATATTGACCGTTTTGAAGATAATGACAACCTCATTATTAAGGGTAATAATCTACTGTCCCTCAGTTCGCTGTTAGTGAAATACGAAAGGGCTATAAAATGTATCTATATTGACCCCCCTTATAACACGAAAGACGATGATTTTAATTATAACGATAACTTCAACCATAGTTCTTGGCTAACATTTATGCGTAACAGACTTACAATCGCAAAGCGGTTGTTGAGAGATGACGGAGCTATTTTCGTCCAGATTGACCATCATGAATTGGGTTATCTTAATATTTTGATGGATGAAATTTTTGGTGTAGAAAATAAAGTCCAGATCATTTCCGTTAAAACTGCATCCCCTGCGGGCTTTAAGACCGTTAATCCTGGACCGATTGATGTAACAGAATACATTTTGTTCTATACAAAGTGTAAATCTCAATTTAAGTTTAAAAAAGGATATGTGCCTGTTGGTTACAATAAAAACTATAACCTTGTTGTAAAAAAAGCAGATAAAGTAAGCAATTGGACATTTGAACCTATCAAACAGGCAGTGATCAAAGATGCTGGCTTCGAATCAGAAAAAGAGGCAAAGCAGAAATATGGTAAAGCTTGGAATGTTATCTTAGCAAATCTTATTGAACAATATGCTTATAGTAATGCTGATAGTGTTGTAAGTATCAGAGATCCCCACAAACCTACTGAGGCATTAAAGAAATTGATGCAAAAATCAAAAAAAGTTGATGAAGTGTTGGAGTATAAGAGGGAAGATGGTTCTTCAGGATATATCTATAAGGGCGGTGCACTTGCTTTTTATTCCAATAAGTTACAAATGGTAGATGGGCGCTTAACAGTAACAGAATTGTTATCTGATTTTTGGAATCATATTTCTTGGGCTGGTATTGCCAATGAGGGGGGCGTAAAACTAAAAAACGGCAAAAAGCCTGAAAAACTTATCAAACAGATTTTTGAATTATCTACTGAAGCTGGAGATATAGTTCTGGACTATCACCTCGGCTGTGGTACAACTTGTGCTGTTGCACATAAGATGGGGCTTAAATACATTGGTTGTGAACAGTTAGATTATGGTAATAATGATTCTGTTGTTAGACTTAATAATGTTATCAATGGAGATACAACAGGAATTTCGGCAGCAGTTAATTGGCAAGGCGGAGGTTCTTTCGTATATTGTGAGCTTGCACAGCTTAACCAAAAGTATGTTGATCGCATCGAAGCTGCAACGAAAGGAACAGAATTGCTTGATATTTGGAATGAAATGAAAGAGAATGCGTTTATCAGTTACAAGGTTAATCCGAAAGACATTGACGATACCATTACTGATTTTGAGGCTCTTTCACTGGACGAACAGAAGCATTTGTTGATGGAACTTTTGGACAAAAACCAACTCTATGTGAATTACTGTGATATGGATGATGAAACATTCTCTATATCGGACGAGGACAAGGCGTTTACAAAGAGCTTTTATGAGGGGGTATGAGTGATGCCATTCCTTTATGAACAATTAGATACACTGAGGAATTTTGGCAACTATACTGAAATTCCGGCATACATACAGGAAAATGTAAATCCCTCTTTTACACTTCGCCCTTATCAAGTGAATGCATTTGAGAATTTCATCACCTATTTTGAAAACGATAAAATGTGCCGTAAACCAACGCAAACGCTGTTTCACATGGCAACCGGTTCCGGAAAAACGATGATTATGGCAGGGTTGATGCTTTACCTTTATAAGAAAGGGTATCGCAACTTCCTGTTCTTTGTTAATCTTTCAAACATCGTAAAGAAGACGAAAGAAAACTTCCTTAACTCTACTTCAAGCAAGTATCTATTTGCGGAAGAAATAAGAATTGATGGTGAGCGTATAGCAGTTAAGGAAGTAAGCAATTTTCAGAATACCGATGAAAATGCAATCAACATTTGCTTTACCACCACACAGGGCTTGCATACCGATATGTGGTTTGCTAAAGAGAATGGAATCTGCTTTGAGGATTTTAGCGATAAAAAGGTTGTTCTCATCTCTGATGAAGCACACCACTTGAATGTGGATACAAAGACACTTTCCAAAAATAAAGACGAACAGGAGAGCTATCATAGCTGGGAGCAAACTGTCCGTCGCATCTTTGAAGCAAACAAAGATAACGTGCTACTTGAATTTACTGCTACTTGCGATATAAACAATCCGCAAATCAGATCTGAATATGAAAGCAAAATCATATATGACTACCCTCTGCCTAAATTCAGAGCAGACGGATTTTCAAAGGAGATAAAGACACTTCGCACAGATGTTTCTATGATGGAAAGAGCAATTCAAGCGATTATGTTAAGTCAGTATCGGTTGAAGGTGTTTCAAGACAACCGTTTATCAATAAAACCGGTTGTCTTGTTCAAATCTGCAAAAAAAGCTGACAGCAAAAAAAATATGGAGGATTTTCTCAAAAAAATCGCTACTATTTCTGGCAGTGAGCTTCAAAGGATTTCCGAATTAACTGATAATGAGACACTGAAAGAGGCGTATGCGTACTTCCAGAAAAACGGAATTACATTTGATCAGCTTGCCCAGGAACTGCGAGAAGACTTCTCTGAAGCCCATTGTATCTCTGCGAATGATGATAAGGAAGCCGAACAGAAACAGATTGCCTTAAATTCCCTTGAAGATGCCAATAACCCATATCGTGCAATTTTTGAAGTCAAAAAACTGGATGAAGGCTGGGATGTTCTTAATCTGTTTGATATTGTCCGTTTGTATGAAACAAGACAGTCTGGTGGCAAAAAGATTTCAGCTTCAACTGTATCAGAAGCGCAGTTGATTGGGCGTGGTGCAAGATATTGCCCTTTTCAAATTGATGAAGAACAGGAGAAGTACAAGAGAAAGTACGATAATGATATTGATAATCCTCTGCGTATTTGTGAGGAATTACATTACCATTGTCAGAATGATAGTAGATACATTGGTGAACTTAATAACGCTCTGCGTAAAATTGGCGTCGACCTTGGAAAACAGAAAGAGTGCAACTACATTCTGAAAGAGGATTTTAAGACTGACAAACTTTACACAGAGGGATTTGTTTTTGTCAATGACCGTATCATCACAAGCAGAAAAGATGTAGATGGGTTGCTTCCGTCTGTTCGTGATTACGTTTATCCCGTAAGACTTGCAACCGGCAGTTCTGGCGAAGATACTATTTTCGGTTCAGATAATGCCTTGACCGAAAAGATTATTGCGACGTACACTTACAGAACCAGCATCAAGCAGATAGCGGATATGAATTATTCGATCGTTCATAAAGCACTTTGCAAGTACAATATATTCAAGTTTAATACATTACAAAGCTATTTCCCTAACTTGAGGTCAATAAGAGAATTTATAACGAGTGAAAATTATTTGGGGGGCATCAAAATTGAAATCACTTCCAGATACGAAAATCCTCCACCGACAATTCTTTATGTTGCCTGTACGAATGTGCTTGGCAAGGTTGCTGACAACGTTTCTGCTATTGAGGTTACCTATGAAGGTACAACGATATTCAACGCAAAGCGTATCAATGAGATTTTCAAAAACAAAAGGTGCAATTACACTGTTATACACGATGGTGGTCTTGGTTATTCTCAAAATGATAGTTCTGTTCCAGCAGCTTGGAAAATCGACCTTTCAAAAGAAGATTGGTTTGCCTTTGAGGACAACTTTGGTACAAGCGAAGAAAAGGCGTTTGTTGCCTACTTCAAATCCTATGTGCCTGAGCTGAGGAAGAAGTATGACAAGGTGTTTTTGATCCGAAATGAAAGACAGTTGCATATCTATTCGTTCAAGGGTGGAGAACGCTTTGAACCAGACTATGTGTTATTCCTCCACTCCGATAAAGAAGACGGTTATGAGCAGCTACAAGTATTCATAGAGCCAAAGGGAACGCATCTTCTTGAAAAGGATAGCTGGAAAGAAAAATTCTTGTTGGAACTTGAAGATAAAGCTGTTGCAACAAAGATGTTTGTTGACGATAATAAGTATCAAATTTGGGGTTTCCACTTCTATAACGAAGCATATCGAATGACTGAATTTGCTGCCGATATGAGCAAACTGTAAGAGTCCAAAAAAATATTTTGATGTGTTCGAATAAGATGATCAATCCAAAAGGCACGAACTGTAAAAAGTTCGTGCCTTTTGCAAAGTTTTATACAAAGATTGTTTCTGCATTGACGATTTCTTCTGCACGGTTGCGGATATTGTTCATAGCTCTGACCCATGCCAGCTGATCCTGTGCTTTCAGACACTCATCGATGCCCTCTTTCTCTGCAAGCTGCTTTACGATCAGATTCAGCTTATTGCGAGCCTGAGTATCAATGTCAGCGAGATAGCTGCACAGCCTACCGCTGAGAATCAGATCAGAGTAGATGATAGGACGATGCTCTCTTAGGTATTGCTGGTGCTTTCTGCCCCAGATACCGATGGTGTGGATTTCTTCCTCCGGGATGACCAGACACGGCAGATAATAATCTCCCAGCAGTTCATACCAAAGACCGTTGCTGTTATCGTAGATGTATTTTTCCATAGTGCTAACCTCCGTGTATTATTTGAAATAGATAGTTCCGAGTGGCTTTGAGGTGAATCGGTCAGCGGAGGTTAGGTTGTAGCCAATGGCTACAAAATGGCTACAGAATTCGTAAAGACGCTACGGATAGCGTGAAATATGTGGAATGTGTGGACTAAAAGCGTACTTTTAGTGCATAAAATCACGAGAAATTAAGGTCTGGCGCTCGAGTGGGAATAATTTCAGAGGCCCGGAAAAGCCTGATATGACTGGGTTTTTGAGGGGTTAAGGCCCTTTGTGGCAACGAAATGGCAACATTTTTTCATGATTCATAAAAAGAGAGCGAACTGATTTTGATTAGTCAGTTCGCTCTCTTTTGTTATATGGATTCTATTTCAAATGATTTTAGGGTCTTCCCTTGCTCGGTTTTCCATTGCTGTGGACCGCTGATGCTATAGCCTGCAGCAAAAGCTGCGGCAGCAGAAGAGCTTGAAAATAATTTATCATTTTGAAGTATTCCGTTTTTTATTTCACCAGAAGCACGACTCTGTTCGACCTTCTTTTTGATTCCAAGATTTAAAGAACCAGTCGATGTCTCATGAATACAAGAGCCTTTTAGCAATACAAAACCATCAGCGCTCCGCATTCCATACGCTTTTCCGGTGCCGGCAGAAACTGAAAATACAGGGTTCTCCCCTTGATTATTGGGTTGTTCCTCCGAATACGATTCAAACGCTTTATGACCTAGAGCATTAATCAATATTTTAGCATTATAAATAAATTCTTCGAGTTCTGCTTGCTCCGCTTCAGAGACAGCAGATTTTGTAGGTATATTGCTATTGTCGACAGAGTACCGATCACATTCTTTTGCAAGAGTATAGAATCGGTTCTCTAAATATTTTATGTGTGCTTTGTTAAGATTTGAGTCTTTGCTAATAAACGCAATCGCTTCGTGCCAGTTATCTTTCTTCTCAAGATGCTGCTTTAGACGTTTGATAATGTCCTCAGCTTCACCAATATAAATTAACGGTCGATCTTTTATATCATCATAACCAAACAGAAAATACACCCCAGGAGAGGTAAGCTCACTTCGCTTCTCACTTTCTTTAATCATATTTCTAGGCAATTTATAAGCCATTCCTGTCCAGTTGGATAATTCACAGATCCATCGTCCATTTGGTGTTCCATCTACAAGGAAAAGCTGGATTCGTTTTCCAAATAGCATCTTTATCTCCCCTTATCTTTATTTCCGTTCCTTTTTCTTATCAATTCGCTTTATTTATCCCAAGAATATCATCTTTACTCCCATCTGTCAAAGAAGCCGGGCAAAAACTTTCTCGATTCATAAAATTTTTTCAGAAAACAGTTGTATATTTCCTTCCGTTCGGTTATGATATAAATACTAATTTAGATTTTTATCCTTTATATACTCAGGAAGGGGAATGGAAAGCTATGGCGCGAAAAGCCTATTCCGAACAGGAACGGGAGCAGGTGCGGACCGCTCTGCTGACCACTATGCTCCAGTGCATCGTGGACCGTGGGCTGATCCACAGCAGCATTGATGTCCTGTGCAAACAGGTAGGCATCTCCAAGACCTTTTTCTACACCTTTTTTCCTTCTAAAGAAGAGCTTGTATTGGAGGCTCTGCGCTACCAGCAGCCCAAACTGCTGCAATATGCCCGCCGGCTGATGGAGGATTCTACACTCAACTGGCAGGAGAGTGTCCGCACCTTTTTGGAGACCTGCGTATATGGTGAGAAAAAAGGCATCGCCGTACTTTCCATCGAAGAGGAACAGGAGATTTACCGCTGCCTTTCTCAAGAAAATTTCCAAACCTTCCGTAACGACCAGACCAAACTATTCCGCGATTTGCTGGAGATTTTCGGTCTTTCTGCCGACCACATCGATCCACGACTATTTGGCAACCTGTCGCTGTCGATGATGATGGTCTACAAAGCAATCCCAAACACCATGCCCTTCCTGTTTCCAGAGCTGGCAGAGGACATGGTAGAATTTCAAATCAACGCCCTGCTGGATGCAATGCAGCGGGCAAAAGAAAGCGGAAACAGAGTGAAAGAAGATGTGCAGAAATAATCAACACACCCTGATAGGGGTACAATCCGACCCAATCGTACCGTTCCAGAAAAAAGCCGATTGCTTAAAATCGGCTGCTGGTTCTGTGCGGCTTTTTTGCCCTGCGTCAGCCTGTCCTTATGACAGTGCGGCGCAGGTTTTTTTTATTATCTGAAATTCGTATCCATGCAGCACCAGCAGACTTAATGGATTCAACCTCAAAAATCATTCAAAAAGGAGAAAAGAATATGCCTACAACCGAATGGATGACAAAATACAAAGCGCTCAAGGACAAACTGAACTGCAAAATTGACCTGGAATCCTATTTTACCGAAAAGGTCATCGGCAAGATGGCAGTGGATGTGCTGGACATCGGCGCTGTCCACTTTCCCACCGGAACGCTCTTTGCCTGTGACCCTCTGGTCGAGCTGGAGGATGCCCGACCGTTTATTCAGACCATCCCTGCCGGAAGTTACCCGGTGAAAATCTGCGTAGTCCCCAGTAAAACCTACGGCGACCGCTACGCCTGCGTCAAGGTGGAGGTCCGAGCAGGAAAGCCCGTCCGCTATGAGCTGGGCATGACCGGCAGCGAAAATCTGGATGCGGATTGGGAAGATGGTGACTATTTCGGCTTTGGTGTCGATGCCGGTATGGGCTGTGTTGCAGACATCCAGACCCAAGCAGCCTTCCAAGCATACTGGAACAAGCGGTTGGAGGAGGACGAGGACATCGACCCCTACAACGACCTCTTCTGCGACCTGCTGGAGGAAAACGCCAAAGCCCATCCCCAATATCAAGGAGACTGCGGCGACTGGCTCAACTGGACCGTGCCGGACACCGACTGCAACCTGCCGATTTTCGCCTCCGGTTGGGGGGATGGTTCCTATCCGGTCTACTTCGGCTACGATGAAAAGGATGAGGTCTGCGGGGTGTATCTCCAATTTATTGATATTGCAGAAAGCTATGATGCATAACAAAAAGGAAGTGACTGTCATGAAAACCTTTGATGCCAATTACAGGCTATTGGAGGAGATGTACCAAGATGAATACTATCCCGATTTTCTGGTGGACAAGGTAAAGACCGAGCTGCAAAAGGTCATCGCCCTGCTGGAAGAAGGAGAAACCGACACCAAATCTGTACAGGAAAAGCTGGACGAAAGCGTTTGTGCCATCAATGTTCTGCAAGAAGAATTTGAAGAGAATGACAGCGAAATTGAAACCGTAGCCCGCGACTGCATTGGCGAAACGGTAACATATATTCTGGATTGGTTCGATATTCCCATCGACACAGAGGAAGCGATTCGGGAAAGGGATTGGTAAAGCAATCGCAGCCGCAAAAACATAATCAACTTCACAACAGCAATCAATTTTCCCCGATGATTTGGGCGAAAAAATCAAGTACTGTTTTAAATTCAATTTTCAGGAGGACGGAATCATGGGATTATTCAGCAAATTATTGAAGGGACCACAATCGGATATGGAAAAGAGCGCAGCCAATGAGAAAAAGGTGCGCGCCCTGTTTGACCAGGTGGTGGAGAATGGCAAGGAATACCGTCTGATTGTAGGCTATACCGAGGACGTCAAACGATTCAATTACGGCTTTGTCCACGGAAGCAAAACTCAAATCGGCAATTTGATTGTGGGATGGAACGAAGACACCAAGACCATCGTGGTCGTACCGACCGTTCCCGACCTCTCCGGCTGTGGTGACCCAACCTATTACCGTCGGGAGGAAATCCTCAAAGCCTACCGAAACAAATACCCCACCGACGCCTTCATCATCTACCCCGACCGAAACGGCTATATCGGCATCAATGCCTATGAATGGCTGGACGATGAAAAGCTGTACGTCTATCTCTATCAGAAAGAGGAGTTGGAGGCATTCACCGCCTTTTTCCAAAATAGCTTTTCCACCAAATAGGAAGAGAGAAGTGAGGCAGCGTGTTAAAAGAAATTGGAATCTGGTTTCTTGTCCTGTCTGTCCTCTTTATCTTTGGGCAACTGTGGTTTCATCTGGTGGAAGGACTTCTGTCCAAAATCAAATCTCTGCTGCATCGAAACAAACCACCCCAACGGTGGCACTTCCGAAAAGTAACCGATGATAACAAACAACCATCATCCGTCCGCTATGACAAAAGCAAAATGTGATGGACAGAAAATGAAAGGAGGCGCTGATATGGAAGTATTAAAACAGTGCCAGAAATGGTTTGAACAGAATGAAATTCAAAAGGTGATCGATGCGCTGGAAGCTATCCCCTCCGAGGAGCGCACCCCAGAACTGGACTGCGAGCTGGCAAAAGCCTACATCACCATCGCAGAGGTAGGAGAACGGAAGCCTTTTGAAAAAGCGCTGCAACTTCTGGCTCTTCACGAGGAGGAACTGGGCGAAGACCATTGCTGGAATTATCGAATCGCTTCTGCTTACTATTACTTGGACGAAGAAGGACCTGCCCTGCATTACTTTGAACAGGCACTCAATGCCCGTCCCGGCGACGAGGACACCCAGAGATATATCGACGACTGCCGCCGCCGTTTGACCCTGCCCCGCTTTGAAACAAACTTCCGCGAAAGGACCCGGCAGGCATGGACTGCTTTTGACGAAATCGAGGCAGAACTGCGGGCTATCATGGATGCCGACAAATTGCGGGAGCGCGGTGAAGAGCTGATGGAAAAACTCAGTCAGGCGCTGGAGCCTGCCTTCTCTTCTCCTGCTTTTGAAATTGGCTTCAACGGCAAAAAATATGAGCTGATTCTCAGCGCCGAGGGCAACCGCTCTGCTCTGTTCCCGCTGGTTTATTTCCAGAAGCACGCGCCCAAAGAGGTGCTGGCACACTGGAACATTCTGGTGGGACGGCAAAGCCAGGGGGATTTTTCTCTGCGCACCGGAGGGATGGAAGTAAAACCGGAGGATGTGCAGGTGTGGGTGGAGCAGCAGGAGGATGGGCGACTGTCCCTCAGCCTTTACTGTGAAAAGCTGCTTTCCTTGCAGCAGGAGGAAAACGAACGCACCTGGTGGATGCTTTCTACCCTCACCGACCAGGTGCTGGGGGAAATCAACTCCATCGCCCACATCGAAACCTTTGATTTCATCGATGCTCCTCAAGCCGGACCTTTCGTTTCTCTGGCAAAGCTGCCACAGATGCTCGCCGATTTGGGACTGACCGACTATCGGGACGGCAGCGAGTATCTGGAAAACAGTTATCTTTCCTATGAGCTGGAACCGGTGGAGGACCCGGATGCCGATTGGCGGCTGGACACCTATGTCGGCTCCACCCGTCTGCCGGTACTCATCAACGACTACCTGAGCGCCCACAGCGATGTGATGGATGCGTACCACAAAGATGGCATTGTCGCCGGTTTCCTCTGCTATCCGGTGGAGGGATTTGAAGGCGAAAATCAAGCAGAACAGATTCTGCGATTCCGGGACAGCCTGCAAGCGGCAATTCTGGAACACGCCGGTGCAGATGCCGTTACCTTCCTGGGCGGCGCCACCGGATTGTACTATGGGTATCTGGATTTTATTGCCTGGGATTTGCCCGCCGTACTGGATGCAGCCAAAGATTTCTTGACCGACTCCGAGGTAAATCAAGGTGTGTTCCATGTCTTCCGTCGGGATGTAGGCGCTGTCCGCCTGTGGGAGCGGGAAGCTGAGCCGGAGGTGGACCCGCAAACCGGTTCCCTGCTCTCCGCACAGGATATTGAAACGCTGGAATCTTTTACCGACGATGTGGCGGGCTACTATGGAAGGATGCTCCACTGGCTGGAGAACTTCATCGAGCAGGGCGTGCAGGCAGGAAAATTCACCCAACGTCAGGCAAAGCAGGACCTGCAAATTGCCTTGTGGTATGCCTTTGCCTGCAACAATCTCGACGAGTACCGCTACTACTATAAAGCGGCAGACTGGATGAAAGATTCGGAACAAAATGCTGCGGGCTGCGCCATGTGGTACTACCGCTACTCGGCAGCGCTCATGTACTGTAGTCGTTTGGAAGAAGCGCTGGACTATGCAGAAAAGGGCATCCGGGAGGAACCGGACTATCCGTGGATTTGGCTGCAAGCCGGCAAGCTGCGCAGTCACTTCGGAGATAAATCCGGTGCATTGGATGCCGTTGCCCATGGTCTTGCACTGGTACCCGGCGATTATGAGTTCCTGACCTTGCAAAAAGAAATTGAAAACGGCGCGCCGCTGGAGCAGATGGAATACCACTGGATCAAGCCCGATGCCGACCAGACGCTTCAGCAGGGATTGGATGCGGACGCCGACAATAAGCAGCGAGCCATCTCCTGTATAACGGTCCATGCGGATGGACTGCAACGCTTCTGGAGCATCTTTGGTCCAAAGCCGGAGCAGTACACCCCTAACGCACCCTATACCCGCTTCCCCTATCCGGTAAACGGGCGGACGGTCGATTTGGTTTTCCAGATGAACGAAGCAGGAATGTCCAAACTGGACGCCGACTGGCTGGAGCAGCTAAAAGGCTGGATGCAGAGCGGACAGTGGTTGGAGCGGGAACATCCCGACGGCAGAGCAGCCCGCCTGGATACAGTGCTGGTGGGTCTTGACTACCACATCGGTCTGCTCTACAAGTTGATAGCGGAGGAGGTCTACTTCCAAATCTTCCTCAACCCAGACGGAACCGAGCAGGAAGAGCTTTTCTGGTCCTCGGAAGAGAGCGGTGAACCGGAGCTTTATACAGAGGAGGAGATGTCTGCGGTCGAACAACACATTCAAAAAACCTTTGGCACGTTCGAGCGTGTCTTTCACGAGTTGGTTTCTCCCGACATCCATGTGGACATCTGCATGGTCCCACCCGCTGAGGGACGGGACTACTACACGCTGGTGACGATGGGCATGGGTGCTCACCGGATGAATGTGCCCAAGGAACTGGCAGAATACAAGCTGGAACGGGCAGAACTTGCCATCGCCCTGCCGCCGGACTGGAAGCTGGATCAAGAATCCATGGAGGCGGAACGCTGGTACTGGCCGATTCGACTCCTGAAGGTGCTGGCACGCCTGCCGATTGCCAACGATACATGGTTGGGATGGGGACACACCATGGACAACCAGTCCCCCTTTGCGGAGAATACCGAGCTTTGCGCCAGCCTCTTGACCGCTCCCCAGGGCATCGAGGAAGATGATGGGGTCTGCATCCTGCCAAACGGCGAGGAGGTCAACTTCTACCAAGTCATCCCATTGTACCGGGAGGAACTGGACTATAAACTGGATCATGGCGCAGATGCCCTGCTGGAAAAGATGGCGGATGTCAGTTTTGTGGTAAATCCAGAGCAACCAAAGTCTCTATAACAAGAACAACTCTAATAGTGCAAAATTATTTACTGTAAAAATTGATGATCGGTGTGATTTTCATACAATAAAGACATAACACATAATAAGAAGCGAGACAATCATCTCGCTCCTTATTATGTGTTATGTCTAAAAACTCAAAATTTATCTTGCGGAAAGTTCTACCAATTTTCTAAATATGCCGGAAAAATCCGTATACCGTTCATACAAGCACTCTGGATGCCATTGTACTGCAAATACCTTGCCATCATTGCTTTCCAAGGCCTCAATAATTCCATCTTGTGCTTGGGCAGTCACCCGAAATCCAGATGCCGGGGCTTTAATCGCCTGATGATGATAGCTATTGACCCTTGCTTGTTTTCCCAGTATAGGATATAGTAGCGAATTTTCCGCTATCTTTACCGTATGCGTAGCTTCACTCCTGATACCCATCGCTTGTTTATGTTCAATATGTTCTCCCATTTCAGATGGAATATCCTGTATAAGTGTTCCCCCAAACGCTACATTGATAATCTGCATTCCACGGCATATTCCCAAAACTGGTTTACCCTTTTGGTGCATCTGTAAAATCAGTTCTGCTTCAAAAACATCCTTTACTGACTTGGTCAAGGTAACTGATGGATGCGGTTCTTCTCCATATTGCAGCGGACTTACGTCTTCCCCTCCCGGAATCAACAAACCATCCACCATTCCTACATAACTACCGATAGAGGAACAATCCTCATCTGCCGGGATAATGACCGGAATCGCTCCCTGGTCCAGAATTGCTTTGATGTATTTTTCCCCAACAGTATAATAGTTTTGACTGTCTAATGTATTTTGATAACAGGTAATTCCTATTTTCGTTTTCAACGATACCTTCCTCCCTTCAATGCTCTGTTTCTGTTCACCATCATCTTTCTTTTTCTAAGAAAGGGACAGACTTAACTGAGAGAGCATCTCTGGAACAAAATTTTCCTTAAAGATTCGTACTGCATCATGATCCTGATATTCCTCCCAAAGAGAAATCTTTTCAGGCTGTAAAGAAATCGGGTAGCTGTCAAATACCAGCGTAGCATCAATCTCTTTTCCATACTTCCGAGCTGTTTCTTTCACCCGTTTTGCTCCATCTGTTGCGGCTTTGTGCAGTGCTCTTCCAATCGCTAATGCACCTTCTTCTCCAAAGGCTTCACAGGCACACTCCAAAACATAGTAGTAAATTTTGATGGACAAGCTCTCAAAGCCTTTTTTCCCATCTGGTTGTGGAGCAGTATTTTCCGGTTTCACATATCCAGGGTCATACTCCATAAAGCATAGTGGTTTTAGGTCATCTGGCAGGTCTTCTGCCCGTAAAACAACGTTAAAGGCACAATACTCATCATTTTCCTGCGTCAACGTCTTCGCAAGATTTGTGTGTCCACAGTCAAACGCATAGTGGTTATAGCAGGCAGGATGAAATTCTTCACAATAGATTCTTCCTATTCTCTGCTCATTATTTTCTTTCCAAACATCTGCCATCGGACAGATCAGAGTATGCGAAATTCTTTCCTGTGGATTCAACTCCTGCAGTTCCCTGCGAAAACGCGGATCTGGCGGTAAATCTCCCCCAATCGAAAACAAGCTTTCCATATTGACTTTGTAACCAGCTTTTAGATGCCTTTCTCTTGAATGGATTCCTCTATCCCTGCCATACCGTCTGGTTCCTTCTCTAAGTGCCCTTTCACCTTCCAAACCAAAAGTGTCAATCAACTCTCTTCCCATAAACGAATACAGAAGGGTATAGTTATCTGACAAATCCATCATGCATTGTTCTTCATATGTATACATTTTAACATCCCCCTATTCTAAAATGACCTCTGGATTTCATTCAACACCAAGTTGGTCAGCACTCTATTTGCTTGTCCATCTTGACACAAACCATACTTCTCATATTCACCATGGGGGGCTAGTGGAAAGTTCTTCTCCACAAATTCCTCATTATACTGACATCCAGTGTCAGACGCATTTTTGTGCAGTTGTTTGATGGCATCCTCCGCCCAATCCTTGAGTCCATCACAAACAGCACACACTCCCTCGTTCCCGCAAATTTCCTCCGCCTCATGAAACAGGTTGGAATAAAGCTGTATAGCAAATTTTGCAATATCTCCTGTCTTCCGTTCTCTTTCTTCCTGCGGTACAACTAGGTCTGCCAGCGGGTCCATAGAGGTGAACGATTCCTTAGCTCTCTGAGCCCCTACATTGGAAGGTCTAAAATAAGATGATATGCAGCAGAAATTATCATTGTCATATGTAAGCATCTTAGATAAATTTAATTGCCCCATATTTTCTGTATATGCCAAGACAACAGCATACTGAAATTCATCACAGAAAAAGCTTCCCATTTTACCCTCTCCCTGCATGGTATGAAAATGGGCAAATGGACAGGTATGTACCTCAAAATTCTGCCGGTCTTCAAAATCAAAAATCGATTCGATTCTCGTGCGTGGGTCAAACAGGATATTCAATCCATGAAAATACAAATTATGCAGATTGGTTTTTATTCCATTTTTACGATGTTCTTCCAGTATTTCCTCTCCAATTCGAGTTCCTGTTCTTTTGACAGCTTTTCTGATAATTCTCTCCCCTGTTTTATCTCCGCAGCGCTTCATAATATTTCTGGAGATCGACGCATACATCGAATAAACCTGTTGACATTTATTTTGAATTTTAATGTCCTCGTAATTATACATGAAACATATCCTTCCTTTATGATTGGTTTAAAGAAATTCTGCGTACCGGAAGCAGGAAACAAAATGTCCTTGCTCTACCTCTTCCAGTGAAGGTACCCCTTGCCGACAACGCTCACAGGCATAAGGACATCTACTAGCAAATCTACATTCCTCTGGCGGGTCAATTGGAGATGTAATTTCTCCCTTCATCAAGATTCTTTCCTTTTTCTTTCTAATATCAGGTACAGGGATTGCAGAAAGAAGCGCTTTTGTGTATGGGTGAATCGGCTTTTGGAACAGCCGTTCGGCAGAAGATTTCTCAATCACTTGTCCCAAATACATAACCATAATATCATCGGAAATATGATAAACTACACTGAGATCATGTGTAATAAACATATAGGTCAAATCGAATTCAGCCTGCAAGTCCTGCATCAAATTAATGATCTGTGCCTGAATAGAGACATCCAAGGCTGATACCGGTTCATCACACACAATAAATTTAGGATTCAGTGCTAATGCGCGGGCAATTCCAATTCTTTGGCGTCTTCCTCCATCTAGTTCATGCGGGTAAGTATTATAAAATCTTCTTGCAAGACCTACTGTATCCATCAACTCTGCAATCTTTCTTTTTCTGCTTTCTTCATCCGGACAGATTTTGTAAAGTTTTAGAGGTTCCTCGATTGTCTGGCTAATTGTCATACGAGGGTTAAGCGAGGAAAATGGGTCTTGAAAGATCATCTGCATTTCCCGTCGACTCTCCCACAGTTCTGTCTTACTAAATTTTCCAACATCTCTATTTTCAAACAGAACTGTTCCTGAAGTTGGTTCCTGCAACCGGATAACATTTCTGCCCAAAGTTGATTTTCCACAGCCAGATTCTCCTACAACACCCAATGTCTTTCCTTTTTCTATGCAAAAACTCACATTATCCACTGCGTGGACTGTACCTTTGCTGCTTTGAAAATATTTCTTCAAATTGCTAACTTGAATCAGAGGTTCCTTCATTTACTTATTTCCCTCCTCTTTGTTATCTACAAGATACTTATCAAACAGATGGCAATAAACAAAATGTTCTTGGTTACGATAGTACTTCTGTGGTTCCTCTCGGAAACATTTTTCCATTGCATCATCACATCGGTCTGCAAATGGACATCCTTCGTGAATAACACTTGGATCTGGCATCAAACCTTTAATTGGCTTTAAGCGAGAGTGGCGGTCCTTCATGTTTGGCAGAGAATTGAATAGTCCCTTGGTATATGGATGCATGGTATGCTCAAAGATATCTTCAAGGGTACCATGTTCCACGATAGTCCCTGCATAAATGACCGATACTACATCACATACTTCGGCTACAATTCCCAGGTCGTGTGTAATCATCAACATAGAAGTTCCATTCTGTTCTCTTAGATTTCTCATCAACTCCAAAACCTGCGCTTGAATCGTTACATCCAATGCTGTGGTAGGTTCATCCGCAATCAACAGATCTGGATTACAAGCAAGAGCCATTGCAATAACAACTCTCTGCTTCATTCCTCCAGAAAACTGGTGAGGATATTCCTTTCCCCTGTCTGCAGATATTCCAACAAGCTCCAGCATCTTTCTTGCCTTTTCGGTTGCAGCCTTCATTCCAATATTTTCATGGTTTTCAATAACCTCAGCAATCTGTTCTTCTACCGTCAAAACTGGGTTCAAGCTAGTCATTGGATCTTGAAAAATCATTGAGACCTCGTTACCTCGGTAATTTTGAAGCTCTTTTACAGTAAGTGCAGATGCCGGTATGGATTTTTTCTTGTTGAAAAATCCCTTTTTCTGCTGTGATTTTTCAGAGTCTATGATACATCTTCCATTAACAAAAATTTTTCCTGAGGTAATCACCCCTGGAGGAGATGAAATCAAATCTAAAATTGCCAACCCTGTAGTTGTTTTTCCTGCACCTGTCTCTCCCACAAGACCCAGCGTCTGTCCTTTTTTTATTTCCATATCCAAATGATTTACCGCATAAACTGTCCTGTTCCTTGTTCTGAACTCTATCGATAAATCTTTGATTTCAAGTGTCTTGGAAAGATTATTCTCACTCATTTTATCTCCTCCCTATTTTAGTCTGGGGTCGAGTGCATCTCTAAGACCATCTCCCAGCAAGTTGAGTGCCAAAATAGTCAACATAATACAAAGTCCTGGAATAAAGGCAAGATAACCAGAATCTCTGATAAATTCTCTTCCACTGGATAAAAGTGCTCCCCATTCTGGCTGTGGAGCTTTTACACCTAATCCCAGAAAACTCAGTGCTGCGGTATTGGAAATGGTAGCTGCAATTCTAAGGGTAGTTTGTACAATAATGGGTCCCAAACAGTTTGGAAGAATATAGTGAACAATCGTTCGTGGTGTTTTGACTCCGATTGCCTTTGCTGCCTCAATATATTCCATATCTCGAACGGTCAAAACTGCACTTCGAACTAATCTTGCAAAGGTTGGCACAGAAGCAATCGCCAGAGAAATCACCAGATTGATGATACTAGCACCCAGCGCTGCTACAATAACAATAGCCATTAACATCATTGGTACTGCGAGGAAGACGTCACATGCACGCATGATAATATTGTCAATCCATCCCCCAAAATATCCTGCAATTGTTCCCAAAAACCCTCCCACAAGAAGTCCAAAAGCAACAGCCGTAAATCCAATCGAAAGAGAAATCCTGCTTCCATGTACTACCCTGGCCAGCAAATCTCTTCCAAACTCGTCCGTTCCAAAGGGATGTTCCCAAGAAGGCCACTGCAAACGCTCCATGATATTTTGCTGCACACAAGTTTCTTGGTAATTAAAAAGGAAGTCCGCACAAATAGATACGCTAATCAGCAAAATCAAGAAAACCATACCGGCAAGTGCTGCTTTATTTTCACATAGACGCTGAAATGTTTCTTTAAATTGATTGCTCTTTGGCAACACAAAACCCTGTTCTTCCTGTATTACCTTCACATTTTTCTTTGTTTCCATAGTGAACACTCCTCCTTTCTATTTATACATGGTCCGTACCCTTGGATCTACTACACCATAAAGCAAGTCTACCGCCAGATTCACAAAGGAAAAGCATACCGTCATCAATACAATGCATCCCATTACCATCGGTGTATCTCTTCCATTAATAGCTTGAATCATCAATCTTCCGACCCCTGGCCATGCGAACACTGTTTCTGTCAAAACAGAACCACCTAACATGGAACCTATTCCCAAACCAATAACCTCAATCGTTGGAAGCATTCCATTTCTAAAAGCATGGTGCATAATGATTCTCTTTTTAGCCAAACCTTTTGCGTACGCGGTTCTAATATAATCCTGACGCACTGTTTCCACCATCGAAGAACGAGTTGTCCTTGCAATAGAAGCCATATTCATGAATCCCAGTGAAATTGCAGGAAGTACGATGCTTTTCCATGAGTCCGCTCCATAAACCGGAAACCATCCCAATTTCAAAGAAAATTCCATAATAAGCATCAGTGCTAACCAGAAAATTGGCATAGACACACCAATCAAAGAAATAATCATGCTAATATTATCTACCCATGTATTTTGCTTTACTGCTGCAAGAATACCTAACGGCAATGCTAGCAAAATTGAAACAACAGCTGCCACAATCGTTAGTTTCAGCGTGTATGGAAAACAAGCCATGATTTCACTGGTAACTGATTCTCCGGTATTGTAAGATGTTCCTAAATCTCCTCTTACAAGCTTGGTAACATACTCAAAATACTGTGCAATCAGAGGTTTATCTAATCCCATCTGATGTTCCAGTTCTGCAATCTGTTCCGGTGTTGCGTTCTCTCCCAGAATGATCTGAGCCGGGCTGCCAGGAGCAAGATTCATAATAAAAAATACAAGTAAGGTTACTCCCAAAACAACAGGAATCATATAGATCAATCTTTTTACTATATACTTTGCCACTAGTTCTACTCCTTTCTGTATTTTCATCCTATTCGAGACGAAATCCTGATCCAAATGAATCAGGATTTCGTCTCGAATTGACTATCTGTTTCTATTCTGATTACCAAGACATTGTGCTAAAATCAACGTAACCCGTCGCTCCCAGTACCACATTCTTAAGGTTTGCATCGTATGCTCTAAAATAATTTACAAGATAAATCGGTACAAACGGGCACAATTCGTCTGTTTTCGCAATGATATTTGTAATCATTTCGCCTCTTTTTTCTGCATCCATTGTAACGTTCATCTCTTCAATCATCTTATCCAGTTCCTCATTGACCATACTGGTAGGTGTAGATTCTCGACGAGATTTGTGGAATCTCTGTACATAAGTCATTGCATTGGATGGAGACCAGGAAACAATAGCAGCAGTCAGTTCTGTTTCTGTCATAGCTGCCTGATAAGTTGCCGAGTCCATCTCATTGATGGTTACATTGATTCCTAAAGGTGCCAACTGAGCTTGGATAATGGTTGCGATAGATTTTTTGGTCTGGTTGTTGCAAATAATATCTAAGGTAACTGTAGATGGATCTCCGCCCCATGCCGCCATGTATTCCTTTGCCTTATCCAGATCATAGGTATATGCGTTCTTGTCTGTAAATTCTGCATATCCGGCAGATGTACAGGAATAGCTTGGTGTTCCAAAGCCATTCAGAGCGCCCACCACGATTTCTTCACGGTTCAGAGCATAGCTGACTGCTTTTCTCAGATTCTCATCTTTAAAAGGTGTGTTGAGACAGTTTAAATAAAGGAAAAAGTTTTCTAGGCTTACCTTCTCTGCAACGGTTACTTTAGAATTTTCTTTCAGTCTGTTAATATCCGTTGTGGAAACGGAATAGACAAAATCTACTTCTCCTGCTTCCAAAGCCATTGTTCTGGTTGCGCCTTCTGGAATAATAGAAAATTCGAGATTTTTAATCTGCGCTTTTCGTGCATCATCGAAATAACCATCAAATGCTTCAAATTTTAAGTCGTTACCCTTGTTCCAGGAAACAAATTTATAAGGACCAGTTCCAATCGGAGATTCACTGAAATTGTGTCCTGATTCAACTAATTCTTTTGGCAAAATAAAGTTATAATGGTATGCCAAGTCTGCCAAAAGGTTTGGAGTTGGAACTGAGGTTACAATTTTTACAGTGTATGGATCTACAACTTCACAGTGGTCAATATTGCCTGTGTAGTTTAAACTTCCTGGGAATGTTTTTGCGTACATCAAACTTGCATCCACATCTTCTGCAGTACAATCAGAACCGTCATGGAATTTAATGTTCTGTTTTAATTTGAATGTCCATTCCAAACCACTGTCCTGTGTATAACTTTCTGCCAAATCACAGACCGGAGTCAAAGTTTCATAATCAATTCTGGTTAACCCGTTGAATGTCAAAAGATTCATCTGAACCGCTGCCAAGGAGTCATGGTCACAGGTTGACAAAAAGTTTGGTTCATCTGTCAGAGCCACTTTTAGTGTATCTTTTTCTTGAGCCTGCTGCACATTTTCAGTATTGGATGCGGTTTGCTCTGAAGTATTTGCTTCTCCTCCACAACCCGTAAACATAACCGACATCATTGACACTGCCAGTAATGATGCCATCAGTCGTTTCCATACCGATTTTCGTTTGTTTTCCTTCATGATTTTTCTCCACTCCTTTTTATTTTCTGCATTATTTCAAAATTCACCGAATATTTTGAAATAACCCATTTATTTTATGTATATATTGTATCATTTTTTTAAAAAATATGATAATATATAAAGCGTATTAAACTTATCTGATTTTAATATAACCATTGGGAGGATTTTCAATGACAAATAATCAAATTAAGTATATGATTGAGATAGCTAAAACCGGCTCTATCAATCAAGCTGCCAAAAACCTCTTCATCTCACAATCTGCTCTAAGTAATGCGATTTCCAGCGTAGAAAATGAATTTAACCGTCGAATCTTTTATCGAACTTCAAAGGGAGTTTCTTTGACCTCCTTTGGCAAACTTTTTATTGCATACATTACGCCCATAGACAAGCAGTTGGACCAACTGTATACCATGAGAGGCGATGGAATCGGCATCGATACCCCCTCCCTCACAATTATCAGCAACGGCTTCTTCTATTTGAGCTTGATTGCTTCTACTATCGGAGAGCGACACAAATCATCTGGAATCAAAATACATCTGATAGAAGACTACAGCGGTGATATTGTGGACCCCATTGTTAGCGGGGAAGCTGATTTAGCAATCGTTCGGTTGTGGAGCTGTTACAAGGAAAATAATTTAGATCGATATACCGCCATGAAACTGTTGTATCATCCTATTTGTCAAATGGACATCGGTGTGGATATTGGAGAAAATTCACCGTTGTACTCCTATCAGAATGACAGTATCGCAACCGAAGAGCTCCAGGACTTTCCACAAATTGTACATGAATGTCTGGACTGTGGTCCTTACGGAGACATTCTAAATCGTCTAAAAATCCCCTGCAACAGCACCAAATATATTGTCAATTCCCGTGCTGCTATCTATGAACTGTTAAACAGCACCCAAGGATATGTCTTAAACTCGCGAAAAGCCAATGCTCCTATCGAAACACTCAACCCCTGCTCTAAATATAAAGGCAGATTTATTCCTCTCAAGGATTGTCCTATCTACTCTGAAATTGGTTGGATTGTAAAAGAAAGCGCTCCCATCACCTCGCTAGTCAAAGAATTCATCCATCTATTGACCGATTATCTTCTCAAAGATATATCATAAATCAATTAAGCTTATCGGTTTTATAACTAATAATATTTTACCAAACTTTGATTGTATTTGTGTGCATTGTGGATAATTCATTGTTTTTCGCATTTGAGGGCTCATTTTTTAGGTAGTATTACGACTTTAAGTCGTTACTTTAAATAAAATTTATAATTACGAAAGGAGCCCTTGTATGGACGCAACAGAAAAATTGATCGTTGAGCTTATTGACGACCACCAAAAGGAAATCATCAATTTTGCAACAGATATTTGGAATCATGCGGAATTGGGATTCAAAGAAGAACGAACTGCCAAAAAGTTTTCCGAAGCCTTACAAAAACAAGGTCTGAAAACACAAGAACATCTTGCTCTCACCGGAGTAAAAGGTATTTTAAGCACTGGGCGAAGTGGTCCTACTATTTGCTTGATGGGAGAACTGGATGCCCTGCCCATACCGAATCATAAAAACACTAACCCGGAAACAGGTGCTGCTCACTGTTGCGGTCATAATGCACAACTTGCCGGTGTTATGGGCGCTGCAATCGCTTTGAGTGATTCGAATATTTTAAAAGAGCTTTGCGGCAATATTGTATTTTTCGGCGTTCCTGCCGAAGAATATGTTGAAATCGAAGCAAGAAACCAAATGCGAAAACAAGGTCTAATCAAGTATGGATGCGGAAAATGTGAGCTAATTCGTATCGGAGCCATGGATGATATTGATCTGGTGGTTGGTCATCATAGCAGCACAGAGAAAAAATATCTGGTAGCCAACCGTTCCTGCAATGGATTCGTCACTAAATCTGTGCACTTTGAGGGGAAAAGCGCACACGCTGCTGGTGCGCCTGAGGACGGAATCGATGCAATGGCTGCTGCCAACATCGCAATGCATGCAATCGACGCGCAAAGAGAAAGCTTCCGAGATTGCGATACAGTCAGAGTTCACGGCTGTTTGACGAAATGTAGCAACGCTGCAAACATTATCGCAGATGAGGTTACAATGGAATATTCCATACGCGGAAAAACGATTGCCTCTTATCTGGATGCATCTAAAAAAGTAGACCGTTCTCTGAAGGCGGGTGCTATCGCTATGGGATGTAAGGTCACCATTGAAACGATGCCCGGAAATCTTCCCATTATCCCAGTCAAAGATGCCACTGTTATCCGAGAGGCGTTGGAATTAGTATGCGGAAACACTCCAGTTACAGAAACCGGTCCAGATTTTCATTCTACCAGCTCTGGTGATTATGGTGACATTAGCTGTATCATGCCTTTACTACAATTTAATACCGGCGGATTCTCCGGTGAACTTCACAATAATAATGTGGAGGTCTGCGACCCCTACGACGCTTATGTGAATACCGCTAAAATTTTTGCTCTGACTGCATACCGTTTGCTTAAGGACCACGCCCAGAGGGCAAAGGCTATCATCAATGAATTTGAGCCCACTCTAAGTAAAAAAGAGTATATTGATTTGATGGATAGCATGCTTACAACTGAAGTTTATCAAGGGGAAGCTTTGATTTCAAATTCTCCTAAAAAGCAATAGAAAAAGTTGCGCAAAAAATCCTCTGGAGGCAGTATCTATAGATTATAGCCTCCAGAGGATTTTTTTAATTGTCTGATGCCTTACTTCTTAACGCTCTACCTCATCTTTTCCTCATTTCTGCTCCTGTATATACTCCACCGCCGCTTCCATCAGCTCATCTCTTCCTTCTTTGATTCCTTCGATTGTTTTCTTCACCTCAATGTCAGGAGAAACACCAATTCTCTGAGTCTGACCGCCATCGGGTGTATAAATACCACACGCAGTATACATTACCTTATTTCCTCCAGGGATTGGCAGTATCAGACAATAGCCGTCCGCTCCAACGGTATTTTCACCCATCAGTGTTACCTTTTCTCCATTTTGAACCAGCATCGCAGCATACTCTGAAGCACTTTGGCTATGTTCATCAATCAAAACAACAACTTCTTTATCGTAACGATAAGCTGACCTGGGTTTTGTATTAAAATTAAAAACCGGCTCCTTAATAAATGTGCCTGGCACCGCTTCAGAAATCGACGCAGTGAGTAAACCAACCTCAGCTTCTTCAAAAAGATACGGAGGCAGATGCTGCCAACTATTAGCAGGATATTGCCGATAGTCCACAATCAACCCATCAGTGTCTTTTAAAGCATTCATCGCTTCCACCCATTTTACTTCGTTGCCATGAACAGCACCTGACTGAAGATTCATAAAAGCAGGATTGATCACGCCGATATTCCCCTCAATGATTTCGTATGGTTTTGGTTCTCCATCCTCGTTATTAACGCCGTATCTTGACCAAAGAAATTCCATATTTTCATCTAAATTGAGAGTAAATGTCATCTCTTTTTTATCTCGTATAACCGTAACTTCTGGTGTTTTACTATGAGAAGAAAACAACCATAATTGAAGAACATTTTCTATTTTTTCATCTGTTGGAACACCGAGATATTTTTTACAATGCTCTATCCTATCCTTAATATCAACACCATCTATTTTTCGTACAATGTCTCCAGTCTGAAACAGGGAGGATTCGTCAAAGGTTTGAACAATCACGATCTCTCCTTCAGCAAAAACAAATTCCACCTCGTCAATGAGATATTCGCCAAATTCTTTCTTTAAAAAATCTCCATTCCAAAAAGAAACATGAGCGTCCTGTAATTTTGCCATCAATGCTGCTATTGTGAGGTCATAACTTTGCTGATCACTTTCTGCCAACATCTGTGGAATAAATTCTGGCAACAAATCTTCCCAATCCTCGTCCAAAATATCAAGATACGGACAATAATACTCAAGTGCATTCCAAACACGGAATAATCCAAGTAAACGATAATTTTCATCGCTGTAATCCATATCCTCATACAACTTTTCATTGTAAAACATTGCAGGTTCAAAAAGACCTGTATAATACCCTCTGCTAAAATCGATGGGGGCTCTAAATCGATTGATATCAGGAAGTGGCTTTGTCAAAGGTTCCATATTTGCTGAAAGTTCTTCACCAAGATATTTTTTATCGAATATCCAGCTTGTATCTGCAATTACTACTTTATCTTCTTCCTTTGCTGATGACCATTGAGCAGCCGGAGTATCTGTTTCAT
>OFPS01000696.1_pt1 | contig 30402 bp, 45 predicted proteins | sample 1542111 | NCBI WGS metagenome assembly OFPS01 (sample SAMN04209233, study PRJEB22552) | human gut metagenome | biome: gut; material: feces | host: Homo sapiens | place: USA: Oklahoma | reverse complement strand
AGAGGGCGAAGCTGTTTACGATGCGGCGGCAGTTGCGTTTTCCCAGCAGCCTCACCCGTCCAAGATTTTTGTAGCGGCTAATGTAAAGAATCTGGAAACCCCAGAGGCACTGAGCGATACATTGGAGCGAGCATCGGCAAACACCGAGTGGTTTGTAATTTGCCCGGCAGGGATTGAGAAAACGAAGCATGAGGACATTGCAAAGTGGGCGGAAGCTCACGAGAAGATGGCTTGCTTTACCATAGTTGAGCAGGCAAGCAGCCTGAAAACAAGCACCTATCAGAACAGCTTTGAAATTTACAGCCCGAACAAAACAGAAGCAAACAAGTACATGAACGTGGCGTTTGCCGTTTCCTGCCTTTCCTTTGAGCCGGGTAGTGAAACATGGGCATTTAAATCCCTGCATGGTGTATCTGTGGCAGAACTTACCGCTACACAGATGAGCACTTTGCAAGAAAAGAATATCTCCTACTTTACCGAGTACGGCGGCAAGGCAATCACGCAGGGAGGAAAAACAGTAAACGGAGAATGGATTGATACAGTTCGGTTTATGTGGTGGCTGAAAGCCTTCATGCAGAACTGCATCTACAATCTGTTTGTTACCAATCCCAAAATCCCATACACGGATGGAGGCATTGCACTGGTGGAAAACCAGATGATTTATGCACTCAAGCGCGGACAGAAGATGGGTGGCATTTCGCCGACCGAGTATGACGAGGACGGCAACGCTGTTCCGGGATTTACCGTAACCGTACCGTTGGCAAGAGAGCTGACTCAAGCAGAACGGGCAAGCAGACAGCTGAAAGGCTGCAAGTTTACCGCCCGTCTGGCAGGCGCAGTTCATTTTGTTGAAGTTCGCGGAACGTTAGAATATTAAGGAGGTAAAATATGAAGGAATTTGTAGTTTACAACTGCAAAGATATTTTAATCGGGTTTGGTTCGTTTAGCCTGACTGGATATGCGGACGATGCCTTTCTGACCATAGAGGACATGGCAGAAGAAGCAGCGCCAACCTCGGGCTGTGACAGCGCGGTTGTAACATCCCTTGACCCGAATCCTTGTTCCAAAGTGACGATTACCAATCTGTACGGCGTGAAGGCAAACAAAATTTTAAATAATTTGGCACAGCGCCTGCGGGACGGAGAATTGCAGACTTTCCCCCTTTTAATCAAGAAAAGAAACGGGGAAGTCCTTCTTTCCGCAGAAGAAGCGTGGGTGGCAAAGACCCCAAACAGCGATTTCGGACGAAAAGCGGGAAACAGGCAGTGGATTCTTTACACCGCAGATTCGGAAAGGGGTAGTGTATAGTGCAGTGCAATTACAGCAGACGAATCGAAGGAAAAGAAGCGGAACTAAAAGGAATGAAATTTTTAATTTATCCTTTTGGCGCGTTTACAGCAGCAAACCTTTCAGGAGAGCTTGCGGGACTGCTGCTGCCGGCAATGGGGGCGCTTGCGCCCCTGCTGGGAGGAGATAAAAAGCTGAGCTTAGATGATGATGTGCTGGAAGCGGCTCCGCAGATTGCACAGGCGTTTTCGATGGTGAGCGGTGATAAGATTGAGGGGCTACTCAAAAAGCTGCTTTGTTCGAAAAACATCGTGCTCAGGGACAAGGGTGAATATCTGACTGAAGAAACGGCAGATGAAATTTTCTGTGCGGAGATTCAGGATATGTTTTTGCTGGCGTTTTATGTTTTAAGGGAGAATTTCGGAGGTTTTTTCGGGAAACTCGGTCCCCTGTTTGGAAAGCTCGTCCGGGAACCGACATCGCCGATGACCCCGAACGATACGGACATTTTGACACAACGCAATTCGGAGAATTAGAGCTGAGGATGTACATTCTCATCAAAGCTGGGCTTGCGTCCAAGTGGGAGCTGGAAACCTGCTATTCACTGGACGAGGCGCTAAAGCTGTATGCGCTGTATATCCGTGATTTGGATATACAGCGGATTCAAGCGGAGGAAATGAGGAGGGGGTGAGAGATTGACCATACGGGATATAGCGATTGCGATAGGGTTTGAGATTGACGATGCGTCTTTAAAAAAAGCAGAAAAGACAGTTGAGAAAGCAAAGAAGCGTTGGGAAAAGACGCTAAAAAGTTTGATTGTCGAAATAAAACTTAAAGTTCCAAAGACACTGGTACAATCCGGTTCGGCACCGGTTGCAAAACCACCTTCGCCGACAGAGGCACCCAATACCGCGCCGCCTGAGGAACAAGAAAACATCACCGATGAAATTCTGAATAATCAACGGAAAATTAACGATGAAGTGGACGAACAGGCAGCTAAACAGCGCCGGGTAAACGAGGAAGAAAAGAAAGGTAAAAAACATACCGAGGAGCAAGTCAAGAAAAAACGGATTACCCGTGACCTTTTGAACGGTATCTGGGGGAAAAGTAAACAAGTCACCAATGAAACCAAAAAACAAACAGCCGCAGAGCAAAAACATCAGCAGGAGTTAAAACAAACAAAAGCTGCTTATCAACAGATTTTCGGTGTTGTGCGCTCGACAATGGGAAAACTGATCGGAACATTGGGCTTGGGTTTTTCTCTAGTTCAGCTCAAGCAAATCTCGGAGGAATTCAACGGAATCAACGACCGAATTAGAGACGCCACCCGAGGAATGGGAGAACAAAGCGCCATTCAGCAGCAGATTTTACAGGCTGCCAACGCAAGCAGAACTTCCTACGGGGACACTGCAAAGTTTGTGGGCAATCTGGTACAGGAGAACAAAGAACTGTTCGGTTCTGTGGAAGAAGCGGCAAACTATGCACAGCTCACCTCCAAACTGTTTAAGGCTGCCGGAAAATCCAACGAAGAAACCGCCGCCTTGCAGGAAGCAATCAACAAATCCTTTGCAAAAGGAAAAGTAGACAGCGAAACAATCAGCCAGTTGTTGGAGAACGCGCCGGAAGCAGTGAAACTGCTGGAAAAGGAGCTTGGTGTCGGCAAAGAACGGTTTGAAGAGATGGCATCGCAAGGGCAAATCAGTTTGTCTGCCCTGAAAAATGCGATTGTCAACAATGCAGACACCATCAACGCTTCGTTTAACGAACTGGACATGAACCTTTCTGATGCGCTGCTCAACATTCGCAATCAATGGGGATTGTGGGTGGATAAGGTAAACAGTCAGTACGGACTTACCAAAAAGCTATCTGCTTTTCTGGTAAATTTCTTCTCCAAACTGTTGGGGTGGCTGGACAAGGCAGTTGCGTTTATCGACAAAATTGCAGACAAAGTGGGTGGTATGGAAAACCTGCTGAAACTGCTTGCGATGGCGGCAGGTTCTATCTGGCTTGCACTTAATGCAGGAAAGATTCTCAGCTTCTTTAAGAGTCTAAGCGGATTGCTTACCACGGCAAACCTCAAAACGCTTGCACTGGTTGCGGTTATCATGTTGGTTGCCCTTGCGATTGATGACCTGATTCATTTTATGAAAGGTGACGAAAGCGTCATCGGTGATTTTTTTGAAGAAATGGGAATTGATGCGGACGCTGTCAGAGAAACCATCGGAGGGGTTATTTCTTTTCTTGGCTCGTTGATTTCCACGATTGCGGATTTGCTCGGAAAAGGTTTGGAAAAACTGGGGGAATTTTTTGCATGGTCCACCGAGAAGGTGTGGCAAGCGGGCGAAAAGGTTGGAAAAACCATTCGCAGTGTTATGGACTGGTTTGGAAATTTAAAGGAAAAGGCAAAGGATTTGATAGATACAATCGCAAACTCCCCTCTAGGAAAACTGATTGGCGGAGTTGGAAATGCAATCGGAAAAGGTTGGGATTATGTATCAGGTCTGTTTTCCAAAGACCCGGAACCTGTCACTGTAGCAAATTCAACTGGGGGCAGCAACCGAACCAACAATGTGACTATCCAAAACAATGTGACCAACACCTTCAACGGCTCTGACCGAGAAATGCAGCAAAAGGGCGCAGAACAGATGAATAAGGCAGTGAATGACAGTTCGGACGAAGCGGCAAGAGCTTTTGCAATGGGATACTAAAAAGGTGGGATAAAAGATGAAACCTCAACCGGTCAATATCGGCGGTATCGAGTGCGACGCGCTGATTCATCATGAACTTTCTTTAGAGATGGAAATCCCGGATTATCCTGTAGAAGAGGGTTTTTCGGTACAGGATACGATGATTCAAAAGCCCAAAACGTTGAGTCTTACTGTAATTGTCACCAATACGCCGATAACCTTTCGTTCGCACGCTTCACCGGGGAGAGTTCAGCAGGTCGCTTCCCGATTTCAGGAGTTGTACGCAAAGCGCGAGCTGATTACCGTTACTTCTGCAAAAGGTATTTTTAAAAACATGGGTGTAACAAGCCTTTCTTTGCCGTATGATGTATCGACGAAAACATCGTTGGAGATTCCGATTACACTCAAAGAGGTGCAGACAACGTCGGCAAAGACCGTTACCATTCCGTCCGCATATGGGCGCGGCGGAGATACCGGGACAACGGCGGGAACAGCCGCCACGGCGCCATATGGCAGTCAGGCAGGGGAAAGCTCAAATATTGTAGGAAATTCGACTTCGGACAGCAATCAATCGCAAGAAGAAAACAACGGAAGTATTTTATGGAATATAAAAGAAAGTCTTGTGGAATATATGAGGAAATAGATTATGACTATCGTAATTCAAGTGCCGGAATACAATGACAGTTTTTCGCGTGTTGTTCTGGGGAGAAAGGAATATCTGATTCGCTTCAGCTACAATGACAGCGGAAATTACTGGACGTTTGGGATGTATGACGGAAACAGAAATCCGTATGTTACGGGAATCAAGATAGTACCCAATGCGCCCCTTAACTTCTTCTACCTGTGCCACGGGCTGCCGGATGGAGTTTTTGCGGCGGTGTCTTCCAAAGACAGGATTGAACGGTATGATTTCAGGGATAAAAAGGCGCAATTTGTTTTTATGCCGATCGAGGATTTATTGAAATTGGGGGAGGAAGAAACAGATGGCTAACTGGATTCGGGAATATCGGTTTTCTGCCGGACAGGCGGGGAGCGCAGGATTTGGAATCAACGAGCTGCATATTAACTTTTCCGTGGAAAAGTCAGACGTTTCTTCCCCAAACACGGCAAAAATTTCCCTTTGGAACCTTTCGCCGGCGCACAAAGCGGCGTTAGAAAAAAAGGACTGTGTTGTTACGCTCAATGCCGGTTACAGGGGAAATGTTCCGATGGTACTTACCGGAACCGTAACCAATGTTGTGACCGAAGATGACGGAGCAGACCAGAAGACAACGATTGACGTTTTGGACGGAAGAAAGGAACTGCGGGACAGTTACCTCACACTCGGTTATCTATCGACCACCGATTCCAAAACAATATTGCAGGACGCGGCAGGGCAGATGGGATTGCCCATCACCTTTTCTCAGGGCGCAAGTTTTAAGCCGATGGAAAGTTACAGCTATGTAGGGCTTGCCAAAAATGTGTTGGACAAGGTTTGCGCCTCAAACAATCTGACATGGACCATTCAAAACGGAGTGATTCAGGTGACAAAGTCCAACGAACCGATTTCTACCGTTGCGCACCTGATTTCCTCCAAAACAGGGTTAATCGGAAGTCCGAAAAAGCTGACGAAATCGGAAAAGAACTCCGGAAATGCGCAGGACAACAGTTCCAAAAACAAGGCGCAGGCAGGATGGGAGATTCGATATTTCCTCAATGCCGCCATTGGAGTAAACGATTTGATACAGCTGCAAAGCAAAGCGGCAAACGGTATTTTCCGCGTGGAATCGGTAAAACTCGAGGGCGACAACATGGCAGGGGACTGGATGTGTACGGCGCAGATTGTGGAAGCGGGGTAAAACATGAAAGAATATTCGGAAAGAATGGGAGGGGTGTAAAGATGAACGAATTACAGATTTTTCAAAACTCAGAATTTGGAGAAATCCGCACCATCGAGAAGGACGGCGAACCGTGGTTTGTCGGAAAAGATGTGGCTGAAATTTTAGGTTACGCAAATGCAAGCAAAGCTGTATCAACTCATGTAGATGATGAGGACAAGACTTTTATAATGTTGGATATAGCAGATTCCCAAAATGGGAATCTGCTTGTTGGACAAAGTAAAACCACCATCATCAACGAATCCGGATTATACAGCTTGGTGCTGTCCAGTAAACTGCCGACTGCAAAGAAATTTAAGCGCTGGGTGACAGGCGAGGTGATTCCCTCTATCCGAAAACACGGAATGTATGCGACACAAAGCACGGTGGAACAGATGTTGGCTGACCCAGACACGGCAATCCGATTGCTCAGTGAAATCAAAGCAGAGAGGGAGCAGCGGAAAGCCCTACAAAAACAGATAGAAGAACAGAAGTCGGCAGTTATCTTTACCGATGCGGTGGTGACATCGAAAAATTCTATTCTGATTGGAGAGTTGGCAAAACTGCTCAAACAGAACGGAATCAAGATGGGACAAAATCGACTGTTTGAATGGATGAGGCAGAACGGGTACTTAATCAGGCGACAGGGCAGCGATTACAATATGCCAACCCAGAAATCAATGGAGCTGGGGTTGTTTGAAATTAAAGAAACCTGCATTACACATAGCGATGGACATATCCATGTGAGTAAAACGCCGAAGGTAACGGGAAAAGGTCAGGTATACTTTATCAACAAAATCCTTCGTTACGAAAAAGGAAAAAAAGAGTAAAGAAGGAAGGCACCGAAAAATAGTGCCTTCCTTTTTCAAAGTTATCTGTGCTGCAATTTATAGGTAAGAGCCTCTTGCAGGGTTTGGGAGAAGTTAATGCCGCTAGCAACCGCCTGTTCGTTTAACCACGCGGGAATGGTGAGTGTCTTTTTGACGGATTTGGCAAAGTGTTGCTTTGCATAGGACGCAACGTCAACAGATACCATACTGACAAAGGATTCGCCCATAGGAGAATCTATATCCAATTCTTTTGCGATTTCTTCAAGAGAAATATCGGACAATGCGGACGGAGGGGGAACTTCTTCCCCGTCTTTTTGGCAGGAATAAAGATAACCTGCCAAGCAATCAACTGCCATTTCCATCGCCTCCTGAAAGCTGTCGCCTTGTGTTGCAAGCCAGTTTAAATCAGGAAAGATAACGGAATACTGATTGTTTTCTCGGAAGAAGCAAGCAGGATAGATTGATAACATAACAAAACCTCCTTAAATAGAATCAAGCGGACAGGGGTTATTGAATCCCCGCCTGTTTTCGGATTGATTTTTCGGTTATTTTATTCAGCTCTTTTCCTTGATGGAAGGGAATGGTAACTTTTCCGGGTTTTGTGGGGTGTACGTAATGTCTGTGAGAGCCTTCTTGACTTTTAAAAATCCAGCCATCATCAAGGATTATTTTTTCCATTTCTCGTGGTTTTAGCGGCATTGTGGCAATCCCTCCCTACTAACTTTATGATAGCATATCATACGTGTAAAATCAATACGTATCATATTAAGGAGACAGAAACATGATTCAAAAATTTGTACAGCAGTTAAAGGAATCGGTGCAAGAATCGCTGGACGGGGTACATACCTGTATTCCCGGGGAGATTGTTTCTTTCGATGCAGACAAATGTACTGCCATTGTAAAGCCGATAGGCAAAATCAAGCGCCCAGACGGGCAGAAGGTAGATTACCCACAAATCGCAAAGGTTCCGCTACACTTCCAGCAAAGCAGCACGCAGGAAAGCTGCATCTGTTTTCCTGTAAAACCGGGGGACGGGTGCCTGCTCCTCTTTTCTGAGCAGGCATTAGACGCATGGCGCAGCGGGGGTGAAGAATTCCCAGATTTAAAGCATGATTTAACAAATGCTATTGCTATCATGGGAGTGTGCCGGCAGCCAAACGAGCTGATGCAAGAGGCGCAGAACAAAGACGCCATTATCATCCGGCAAAAGGACTCCCGCGCGATGCTGTCCAACGACGAGGTGCTGCTAAAACGCAACGACGATCAGTTTATGCAAATGAAGGGCGGGGAAATCACCCTGAAAAACGGTGGTACGATTCTAAAACTGACCGGAAGCGGCGCTGATTTGACCGGAAATCTTACAGTGAGCGGGAAAATCACTGCACAGGGAGATGTAGTGGGCGCGGGAATCAGTCTGCAAAGCCACACGCACACCAATGTTGCAAGCGGAGACGGGACTTCCGGTCCGCCAAGCGCGTAACAGGAAAGGAGCGATGATACTTTGAAAGACCTTCTTTTAGACCGGGACAGCGATTTATCTGTTACCGAAAACGGGGATATTTGTTTAACGGACAGCATCAGGCAGGCTATCTTTATCCGTCTGCGCTGGTTTTTGGGGGAATGGAAATTTAACCCCACCTTCGGTATGCCGTATTACAGCCGGATTTTAATTAAAAATCCAAGTGAAACGGTGATTGAACAGCTGTTTCGAGAGCAGATTTTATCGGTATCGGAGGTAATCGGCGTGGAGGAGTGCAGAGCGGAGATTAACAGACGTCTGCGAGTTTGCAGAGTAACTTTTTGCGCAAACACCACACAGGGAGCAATCAGAGAGGAGATGACGATAGATGGGATCTAACTACGGGGTAACGGATTTCGGGTTTGTTCCGAAAAGAATGGACGAAATTTATCGTTCCATGCACCGAAAACTGTCTGAAGCATGGGGTGTGAACACGATGGAGAATCCGCAGTCTTATTTAAATGTTCTTATCACAACGATTGCGGACGAGCTGGCGCAAAACTGGGAAGCAGACCAGGAAGTGTATCATTCCTTTTATCCGTCGGGAGCCGAAGGAATCAGCTTAGACAATGCGGTACAGTTTGCCGGACTGCGGAGAATGGCAGACCAAAAAACCTTCTACAATATCCTGTGTACCGGAACGGACGGAAGCGTTATCCCAAAGGGAACGATGATTTCTTCCATCACAAAGCCGCCGCTGCTGTTGTTGTCTTCGGCAGAACGAAAAATCACCCGCCAAAGCTGTAACAGGGCAGTTTTAAAGATTATCTCCTTAGAGAAAAATGACACCTACACAATAGGAATTAACGGGGAACTGTACAGCGTGAGTGGCGGGGAATCACCGACTGCGGAAAGCGTTTTAAATGCGCTTGCAGAAAAAATCCCCAAGGAAAGCTTTTGTGTTGAAGTTCAGGAAGAACAGCTGTTTCTTTCGGATAAAAACCCACAGAAAAGCAACCTGATTTTGTTAAGCGAAAATATGACAACACAGACGGTATCCAGTTTGATTAACTTTGAAACGCAGGACTACGGCAAGTACAAACTGCCGGAAAACTCCATTACTCAAATTGTAACAAACCGAACCGGATTTGAAAGCTGCACCAACCTGATTGAACCGGTGTTGGGAAGAATGAGAGAAACGGACGTCGAGCTGCGGCAATCGTATATCAAGCGTATTTCCGCGCACGCAGCCCGTATGACAAACAGCATTGAATCTTCCATTTTGGACAGTGTGCAGGGCGTTTTATCGGTGAAATGTTATGAGAACAAAACAAACCTTACAGACGAGTACGGCAGACCTCCACACTGTGTTGAAGTGGTTGTGGAAGGCGGGTCCGACATGGATATTGCGCAGGCAATCTTGCGGCAAAAAGCGGGAGGAATCCAGACCTACGGAAGCACCAAAGTGGAAGTTCCAAGCGATGACAGTCAGCCGATCGAGGTATGTTTCAATCGTCCGCAGCCGGTTTATGTTTGGCTAAAACTTACCCTGACGCCGAGCAAGCGGGAGGCGCTACCGCCAAACTATGCGGACTTAGTTAAGGAAAGTCTGACAGCGCAGACAGAATCCTTCCTTCCCGGACAAACCTTACTGATTCAGGAGCTTTTGGGGGATATTTACCGGAATGTAACGGGAATCGGATATATTCGGATTCAGAGCTTTGCAACGCAGGAAAGTGGAAAGGTGCCGGAAAACGAGGAGTATCGGGAAAACGAAAATATCACAATCAATGCACGGCAGAGAGCTTTAGTGGAAGAAAAGCGGATTGAGGTGGAACTTGCATGAAGCCTTTGAGTGAAGATTTTCCGCATCAATTCAGAGGAAAGAAACGGACAGAAGCGCTTTTAAAGGTGATTCGGGAGGAGCTGGAAGAGCTGGAAAAAGCGAGGGAGCAGCTGGCTGCTGTCTTGTGTGTTGATACGGCACATGGGGAGCAGTTAGACCGAATCGGGGAAATTGTCGTACTTTCCCGCGCACAGGCGGGATTGCTTGCAACGCAGGGAGGGAGCATTGATTTTGATGTAATTGACGATGAACGGTATCGAAAGTACTTAAAATATAAAATCCTGGCAAACACCAGCCACTCAACCTATTATGACATTATCACCGCAGTGAAGACCATCTGGGATGTCGATAAAGTAAGCTATAACGAAAACACCGACGGCCCGGCCAGCTTGACCGTATCCTTCCCGTATGAATACAAACCTGGGGAGGATATCTTTTTGCTGCCGCCTCTGGTTGCTGCCGGAGTCGGCATCAATATCCGCGCGGAAACAACCATCAACACCGATTGCTCACCGCTGCGGGCTACCGCTTTTTCGTCGGCAATCCTGCAGGGGAGGATCGGGGAGAAGAGCGTTGTCTCAGCTAGTTACCCAGTGAGCACAAAACTGGTGCCGCTGACGGTAGTCAACATCGTCTACACGGTAAAAGAAAAAGAAGGAGAGGGGAACCTATGAACGATAACCTGACGGGAACGGTCCTGCCGTCGAGAAACGGCGTTGTTGTCAAAGAGGACAATGTGGACTACTATGCCGTCGTCACCAATCTGGGGCGGGAGTTGATTGCAACCGCCCTTGCGACTAAAACCCCGCTGCGCCTGACCCATATCGTGCTGGGCGACGGCGAGGGCAACTATGTACTCCCAGATCGAGAAATGACCAGTTTGTATCGGGAAGTTTGGCGCGGGGAATGCACAGTAACGCAGGATCCAGCGAACCCAAATATGCTTAATATCCGCACCAATGTGCCGGTCGATGTGGGTGGCTGGGAGGTGCGGGAAATTGGCGTCATAGATGAAAACGAGAACCTTGTTATCATCGCCTCTGCGCCAGGCTGGCGCAAGCTGGCGGTCATCAACGGCACATCCAACCCTATGGAAATCAACATCCTGGTTACCGTCACCGACGCCAGCGCCATCGAGCTGAACATCTCCTATGACGGCATATCTGCGACGCTCAAGGACGTCGAGAACCACAACAACAGCAAGGATAGCCACAATGGCCACTTCACCGACCCGAACCTTCACTTCAACGAGCAACGCCTAACTCGCCTGCGTGCCGGCACCAATTATGAGTTGGATTGCGAGAAGGTTGGCGGTGTGTTCCAGCTGACCGGCCTGCCGGAGGACATTGTGGATGAGCGGGTGATCGTCATTTTTGAGGCCCCGGAAATCTATGAACCGGGGAACACCTGGACGGTAGACGGCGTGAGCTATACCGTCAAAACCTCCAACGGGAAACCCCTTAAATCAAATAGCTGGATAAAAGGAACTATATTGACTGTGGTTCTCGACCCTGCTGGCAAGATACTGCACTTTAGTGCCTTGGGATCTGGCGGCGGGGGAACGGTGGTCAGCGAGACGGCACCAGACGATACCGACGTCAACTGGTTCAACCCGACCAACCGCCTGATGAGCGTCTACGCCAACGGCCAGTGGCTCGCCATCGCGGGCGTCTACGGTGGTACAGTGAACGAATAAGATGCAACCAAAGAAGGAGATGGAGAATAATGCAACCGACACCGAGAAATAAGCTCTACATGACCCGGGAGGATTTCCCCAGCTACAACGACGAGATTGCCCGCGTCTACCGCCAGCTGCACCCCAAAGAGGAGAACAAGGAGGACGACATGCTCTGTAAGGATGTGACCTTCTGTGTCACCGAGGCATGCAACCTGGCCTGCACCTACTGCTACGAGTGCCACAAGACCAGCCGCCGGATGAGCTGGGAGACGGCCAAGCAGATTGTGGACGGGCTGTTTGAGGGGGAGTTTGTGGACAACACCGCCCCAGCCATCATCCTGGACTTTATCGGCGGTGAACCATTGCTTGAAATTGAGCTCATCGATAAAACGGTCGAATATTTTAAGCGCAAGGCATTCCAGTTGCGCCATCCCTGGGCCTACTACTACATGATCTCGATTTCCACCAACGGCGTGCTCTTCGAGAACGAGCGGGTGCAGGAATTTATCCGCAAAAACTACGGCCACCTTTCCATCGGAATCAGCATCGATGGGGATAAGGCGCTGCATGACTCCTGCCGTGTTTTCCACGACGGATCGGGCAGCTATGACGTAGTGTCCAAGGCGGCAAAACATCTGCTCCAGATGTACCCGATTGCCGGCACCAAGGTCACCCTTGCGCCCGAGAATCTGCCCTATCTCACCGGCGCTATCCGGCACCTGTACAGTCTGGGCTACCGCAACATCCCGGCCAACTGCGTGTTTGAGGGCGTCTGGAAAGAGCACCACCCGCAACTGCTATATGACCAGCTCATCGAGCTGGCGGATTGGATGCTCGACAACGAAATCTACAAGGATCTGTACACCAGCCTGTTTGAGGAGCGGTTTGTGCAGAAACCATCGCAGGAGGAGTACGAGAGGCAGAAAACCACTGCTTTCTGCGGCGGCAACGGACGGATGGTGGCCTTCGCCCCGGACGGGAAGGTCTACCCGTGCCTACGGTACATGAAGCACAGCCTGAATAACCAGCCGGAGCGGCCCATCGGGGAGCTGAGCCTGGGGCTTTACACCGACAAGGAGCACACCGAGTGGTTCCAACGGCTGCAGGATGTCACAACCTGGTCGAGCACGGACGACGAGTGCCGGGACTGCCCGTTGCTGCCACTCTGTCCAACTTGTATCGCCTGGCAGTATGACGCGACCGGCGACCCGAACTGCAAAACCAAGCACCACTGCGGGATGTTCAAGGCGCAGATCGCGGCGAACTACTATTTTTGGACAAAGCTATACAACAAACTGGGACTGGACAAGCAGGCCGAGCGCCTGATTCCGATCCAATGGTATGAGAGGGGGATTTAGATGGCGTGCGCAACGAAAGAGACCTCTGCCTGTCTTTGTACCAGCTGTTTAAACGGCTGTACCAGCTGTTCCGGAGGTTGTTCTGGAGACTGTGACGGTAGCTGTTCAGGCGATTGCAGGGGATGCAGGGGAGACTGCTCCAGCACATGCCGTGGGTGTTCCGGCTGTTCTGGAAGTTGTTCCGGCAACTGCAACGGCTGTTCCGGTTCCTGCCAGGGAAGTTGCCAAAACAGTTGTTCGGCCAGCTGCACTGGCACCTGTACCAACTCCTGCACCAGCTGCACCGGTACCTGTACTGGTGGCTGTCAGACCAACTGCACCGGCCAGTGTGACAACGCCTGCACCGGTGAGAACCAGGCGGAATTGATCGCTCATCTGGGGGACAACATCGGCATCGGCAAAATTATCATGGCAAGTGACTACACCGAAATCAAAAACGCGATGGAAAATGAGTACCGCCGCCGGGGAATGGAGCTACCGCAGCCTTTTGAGAAGCAGCCGATCCCGGGCGAGCCGGTGATCCTGTCCATCACCAAAGAGGTTTTAACAGACATTTACGAATTTGACAAAGCCCCGGAGCATGACTGGCGCGAACTGTTCAGCAAGTGGGAGCTGGCAGCGGCCCCAAAATGGGCTCCAGTGCTCAGCCATATCAAAACACTGATGACCTCGATAGCCGTCAATGTCAACGCCGTGAGCGAAGAATAGGAGGAATAAAGCGATGAAAAAAACACAGGTTGATTTTCTGCTCATCGTCTCCCAGCTGTTCCAAAAACTGGAAAACGGGGAGGATTGTAAAAAGGAATGCGAGCAGGTCGCCAGGATGAACGATGAGCAGAAGGAGGGCGTCAGCGGGCAGCTGCTCGACCGCCTGCAGGCGCGGGACAGCAAGGAGGTAGAGAAGCTGGTTACTGCTGCAAAGCAGGTGGAGTATCTTGACCCCAACTACATCGACGACTTTGCCGCCGTCATCCGCGAGCCGTTTGCACTATCCACCCTTCAGGAGCGGCAGGAAATCGTAAAGAGGGTGCTCTCCCGTACCGGTTATGGCAAGGTGCTGATGGAGGACATCTTCTGGCAAGGTCTGACCCTGATCGCCATCAACATGAAAAACAACGACCTTCTGGCGCAGTATATCCGCAAGATGGAGCAGCTGCGGGACGGCTTGAACAACGAGGAGGAATAGTGTATGGAAAAGACAGTCATGGATATCCGCAAGGCGCTCATCGAGATGCCGCTCAACTCCATCACCTACCTGGAGATCCCCGAAGAGGACGGCAACTGGCTGGAGCTGGACCGCGTCAAGCTGATGGCGCTGGACACCTTGTTCAAGTCCTACATCCGCGAGTTCGGGCAGCCGGATGAGAGCAACATCACCTGGCAGGAGATCGTGGAGGAGTACACCAAAACCCATGCGCGGTACATCAGCGCCATCTATTTCCAGCTGCGCCAGAAGCTCGGCGATGATATTGTCGTGCTGCTTTCCGAGCCCTGCTGGCAGTTGGGGTATGATGCGGTGCAGCGGTCGATCTATCTGTACAAGACCTGCCCGAAGGCAGCGTAGCTGCGGAAAGGGGAGCCCATGCGCAAAATCTATGCAACCAGCGGTTGGCTCCACTATCCGCCGCTGGAATTTTACTATATGCAGGGCGAGATCAACGTGGAACCTGTCCAGTTTGTCCTCCCGAAGACGCGGGAGGAGGTTGACCTGACCGCTCTGTCCTATCAAATCAAGGCGGTGTCGGAGGAGCATGGCGCCGAAGCTGCGTGGATTCTCCCGAAACACCTGACTGATGAACATATCCTGCTGAACTGGGAAATCACCCGGGAACTGACCCTGATGCCAGGCCGCGTGATGCTCACGCTCACCGGCACTGACACCAAAAACAACGTTGTCGCCAAGTGGACAGGCAATCCAGCCATTATCCGCAAAGACCCGCAGGGGACACAACCGGTCCCGCCACCGGACAAGCTGGAACAATTTGAAAAGCAGGTCAATGAGGCGGTAGAGCAGATCATCGGAGCTCTGGAAGGGGCAGACAGTGCCATCACTGAAATAAAACCCGTCCTGGAAGATGCCACCGAGACAGCAAGGGAACTGACCAAGGAATCGGAATCTCTGCGGCAGGTTGTCAGTGTACTGGAAAACCAGACAATCCCTGGGTTAAGAGATTATGTGGGTCAGGCTCAGCAGAATGTGGCGGGGATGGTCGAGAACGCCAAAAGCTCCGCCATGGCGGCGCAGGAGTCGGCAGCTAACGCGGAGAGCGCCCGGCAGATGGCCGAGGAAATCCAGCAAAGCATTGCAACAGAGTCCAACGTTATCAAGGAGCGGTACGAGGGAACGCTGGAAGCAGCAAAACAGGCTGCATCCAGCGCGCAGAGCGCAAAGTCCAGCGCGGATACCGCCACGGCGGCCATCAACACCGTCAGCACCTACGCCAAAGATGTCGAGAAGTGGAAAAATGAGACCGCCCAGCTGAAAGAATTGGCTGAGACCGCGGCACAAAACGCAGCGGGCAGTGCAGCAGCTTCGACAGAATCGGCCAAAACGGCGGGCGAACGGGCGACAGCAGCCAGCGCTTCCGCGACAGCAGCAGAGGAAGCGAAAACTGCTGCTCAGACGGCAGAAACTAACGCCAAAGCAAGCGAAACAGCGGCCCAGAAAGCGCAGGCGGCGGCAGAGGAGGCCATCAAGCACTATCCCCGCATCGGGGAGGATAACTGGTGGGAGGTCTATAACCCTGCCACAGGAGCCTATGAGCGGACAGATAGCCGCGCACAGCTGGTGCCGCGTGGGGTCTACTCGGCCAGTGAAACCTATCAGCCGCTTGATGTTGTGACCGAAAACCAGCAAGCGACAGCTGCCTACATTGCACTCAAAGAAAACACAGGAGTGTCCCTCTCCGACACTGCTACCTGGTTTAAACTGGTCGGCGGTATTAAGGGTGAGAAGGGAGATCCTGGCAAGGACTATGAAATCGCCTACCGGTCGCTCACCCTGCCAGCAGCCAACTGGGCAGCGGACGAATCGACCGAAGCTCTGTACTGCCAAACGGTGACACAGGAGGACATCACGGCGCTGGTAGAGGCGGACAAAACAGCCCTTGACCTGTACGCTGACCTTGCGACCAGGCGGCTGCTGCGGGATCAGGATGTACTGGAAATTTGGCTTGAAAACCAGGATGGTACCGTCGTCGTCTATGCGGAGGGAGAACAGCCGCAGTCAGACGTTACTGTCCAGGTAAGAATATTGCAGTAAGGAGGAATACAGATGAGTGTCATTTATGGCCGGCCCATTGTGCTCAGTTCGGGTGGAGGAGGTGGCTATGTGGTCAGCGAAACCGAACCGGAAAAGATAAATGTCCTATGGATTCAGCCAAATGGACTGATGAAATTCCACAACGGTACGGAATGGGTCGCTGTTGCAGGCGTCTATGCGGAGGAGGTGACAGGTGAATGAGTGTAGATAAAACGGTTTCACCAGCCTGTCTTTGTACCAGCTGTTTAAGCGGCTGTACCAGCTGTTCCGGAGGTTGTTCTGGAGACTGTGACGGTAGCTGTTCAGGCGATTGCAGGGGATGCAGGGGAGATTGTTCTGGCGATTGCAAGGGCTGTTCTGGTACCTGCAGAGGCAGCTGCAAAGGATGCAGCGGGTGCAGCAGCTGTTCTGGTACCTGCTCGGGGTCCTGCAGTGGCTGTTCTGGAAGTTGTCAGGGCAGTTGTACCAGTTGCAGCAATACCTGCACCGGCACTTGTATTGGCACCTGCACAGGACAGTGCAACACCGCTTGTACGGCCGAAGCGCAGGCAGAGGAAATAGCAAACCTTGGGTTGAATATTGCCGTAGGAAACCCCATTAAAGCCAGTGATTATACCCAACTCAAAGCGGCTATTGATCGGGAATATACCCGCCGAGGCAAAGGCACACCCACTTCATTCCCGGTGCCTCCACAGCCAAAAGGGAAGGTGCTTTTGAGTACGGCCAGAAAAGTTCTGGAAGATTTATATGCCCTCGATGGATTGCCGGAGCATGATTGGAGAGACAGCTTTTCGTCCGGCACGGTGGTTCCGCCGTCGAAGTGGGCACCGTCCATCGCATATCTGAAAACATTAGCGGCAGAAATTGTATAAGGAGGATTCTTTATGGATACTGATTTTTCGTATATGCTGACTTTTTCGAACCTGATTCTGAAACTAAACACCGGCGGAGATTGCGTTTCTGAATGCGAGGAGATCAAAACTTTTTCCGATCAAGACCAGGAGAGTATCTTCATGCAGTTGCTCTCGATGCTTGACCAGAGGTCCAGTGAGAATATCGAGAATATTGTTGCGACCTTAAAGTCGATCGGCTACCTCGACAGCAACTATGTCGATGATTTTGCGGAGGTAACCGGATTTCGCAGCAGCGACATGCTGGCGGAAGAAAAAATACCGCTGATTCAGCGTATCATCGGACGCACGTATGGCAAAACATTGATGGAAGGCGTTTTTTGGAGAACGCTTACCTTGATTGTTGTCAACGCCGGTGATAACGCCCTGCTGGCGCAGTATATTGAGAAGCTGGAGGAAGAAGCAAGTCAGGAATAAATGTATATTCATTCAAATTTTGGGCCTGCCCTCTTCCGATGATTCCACGCCAAAACAAAGGAAAAGGGATGAAAATATCCTGTTTTTATCGCGTGCCAGGCATCTCCATTTGGGTGAAGAATCGATAGAAGGGCAAGGCTTTCCAAAAATGAATAAGTAAAAAAATGGAGGTATCAATATGCAGTTGCGTAAGATGTGCGCCCCCCCCCCGACTAACAAAATAGTCTTTTCGCATGAATATGCAGAAAAGGAAGGTCATTTTGCCAGAGGGAAAGAAGGGGCGAATGGATAATGGCCTGCACAACCTATTGTACGCAAAACTGTTCCCGCACCTGCGCAGAGACCTGCTCGGCAGATTGCAGCAGAACCTGTTCCGGATGCAGAGGTACCTGCAGCGGCTGTTCCGGATGCTCAGGAACCTGTTCGGGTAGCTGCAGTGGTTGCACGGGCAGCTGCACCGGAAGCTGTACCAGCTGTTCAGGAAGTTGCACAGGCTCCTGTGTTGGCAGCTGCACCGGTCAATGCAACACCGCCTGCACAGCCGAAGCGGAGGCAGAACTGATTGCCAATCTCGGTCAAAATATTGCCGTCGGCCAGCCGGTGCGGGCCAGTGACTACACGCAGCTCAAAGCAGCCATCGACGGCGAGTATACGCGGAGAGGGAAAGCGGCGCCAGACGCGCTGTCTCCCATTCCACAGCCAAAAGGCAGTGTCTTGCTTCGTACAGCACAGCAGGTCCTTGAGGATGTGTATGGCCTGGACAGCATGCCAGAGCACGACTGGAGGAACCTTTTCTCTCCCGGGCAAGTAATCCCGCCATCCAAGTGGGCACCGGTCATTGCTTATCTCAAGGTGCTGGGGACAGAGATTGTCTAGGAGATTGATACGCAAGTCCTTCAATAGGTTCAAAGAGCAACTCAATATTCAGTAGGTTCTTCCTTTAAAGGGCAGTTGACAAAAAGTCAGCTGCCTTTTTTGATGCAATTTTTGAAATGAGGTGAGGGCAAGAGTGTGTAAGAAAATGGAAAGAAGGTGCGTCTGATGTTCCAGATTGAGGTCCGAAAGGCGGATGCGATTCTGCGCAAATCGGAGGTGATCACCAGCGGCTCTGTGCAGGCGTATGGCGCCTGCTTTGAGTTCGTGCATCCGATCTGGCAGTCCCTCATGAAGCAGGCGGTGTTCCGCTGTGGGGACATCCAGATTGGCGTGATGTTGGACGAAAGTGGCGAATGCGTCATCCCTTGGGAGGTACTGCAGTCCCCAGGCGAAGTACTGGAGATTGGTGTGTATGGTGTCCAGGGAAAAGACATCGTGTTGCCGACCATCTGGGTACGCGCCGGAACGATCCGGCAGGGAGTCGATGACTGCCCTGGCGGTCGGGCTCCCTCACCAGATTCCTACCAGCAGCTGCTCAGCGCCATCGGTGATTTGAAAAAGCTCCAAACGTCGGACAAAAGCAGCCTGGTGTCCGCGCTCAACGAAGTGCTTGCAAAAAGCAGTGGCGATGCTGCGGAGGACAGCGAGGTCGGGGATATGCTGGAGGATGTGTTCGGCGAGGAAGAGGAATCTGTGCCGGATGATCAGGTTGCCACCAATCAAGATGTAGACACCATGCTTGATGGTGTATTTGGTGATGCACCTCCGGTGGCTGGAGAAGTTGCTACTGACCAAGACATTCTGTCTATGTTGGATGGAGTGTTTGGAAATAAAGAAACTATGTAGAAAGGAGGAAAAGCAATGCCAACTGCACAGCAAAAACTTGTAACGCTTGCACAGTTACAGATGCAGGCTGAAAGAATCAAATTGGAGCTGGCTAAGTATCCGCAGACTGAGGTAATGAATCAGGCAATTACCGATAAAATTGCATCTGAGAATCTATCTAGCCTACAACAATCGGACACGGTACCAACTCCAGAAACAGCGAAAGAAAACTCACTGTACCTCTACAAGAATCCTGTTAGTCAGAAGTTTGAAATCTATGCTCTGATTAGTGGCAAGATTGAACGACTGGACGATGATGAGGGTTCAAGTACAATCCCACAAGACCAAATTGCTACTGACAGTGAAGTGGAAGAAATGCTGAATGAGGTATTCCCACAAGCACTGTAGTATAAAAAAACAAATAGACAAACAAAAAAGGAGAAATGAACTATGGCTTACGATGTAAACAAACTTCTGCAACTTTCCCACCTGAAATCTCTGGCTGAAAAAGTAGCTGCTGACTGTGCAAAGCAGACCGACCTTACCAAGCTCTCTGAGAAGGTAGAAGGTATTATTGCAACCGGCGGCGAAGCAAACAAACTGGAAGGTGTAAAGGTCAACGGTGTTGCGCTGGAAATCGCTGAGAAGATGGTAAACCTTTTGGTTGCTACCGGTACTGAAAATGGTACTCTGAAAGTCAACAACGTTGATATTGCTGTTGCTGGTCTAAAGGCTCTGGCATACAAGGCACAGGTATCTGAGGCTGACTTTGATGCTGCTCTGAAAGCTGCATTTAAGGCAAAAGCAGAACAGTCTGCACTGAATGCTGTCAAGAGCGATGTAGATACCCTGAAAGGCTCTGGCGCTGGCTCTGTAGACCAGAAAGTCACCGATGCTCTGAATGAGTTTGCAACCAAAGTATCTGACGACAAGGTTGTTAATACCTATAAGGAATTGGTTGACTGGGCTGCTAAACATGGTGGCGAAGCTGCTACTATGGCTGGCAATATCACCAAGAACACTCAGGCTATCGAGGCTATTAAGACTCTGATTGGCACTCTACCTGAGGAAGCTGCATCCAAGGATATTGTAGGTTACATTGCAGAATCTATTGCTGCTATTGGTATTGGCGATTACGCAAAGACCGCTGATATGAATGCCGCTCTTGACAAGAAAGTAGACAAGGTTGAAGGTTCTCGCCTGATGACCAATGCAGAGGGTACTAAACTGAATGGTATTACTGCAAATGCTACCAAGGTTGAGAAATCTAACACCAACGGCAATGTAAAAATCAATGGTGCTGAAACTGTCGTCTATACTCTGCCACAGGATGTTGTAAAGGGTCAAATTGCAACCAGCCAAGAAGTAACTGAAATGCTCAACGAGGTCTTTGCTTCCCCTGCTGCTTAATCGTTAGGACGGTGCGTATGGGGTAGCAAAGCACTACCCCATACTTACCATTTGAAAGGAGATTAAGCGAAATGAATACTGAAAAACTAAGTCCCTTTGAGGGGTTACGATTAGTAGCCAATGCTGCAAAGGGCTATATTGCACAACAGATTGCGACTATTGCTGGTACAGTAGAAGGAATTGTGACTGATTTAAATGCCTCCATTACAAAACTGGAGGGCGATATGCCAAAGAAGTTAGATAAGGTCGCAGCAAATAAAGCTGCTGAATTAGTTACAGCTCAGGCAGACGGAACTATAGCTGTCAGCGGAAAGAAAATAGGTGGAGCTACTTTAGCATCGACACCAAACCAAAATACCGTGGCAACAGAACAGGCTGTAAAGGCGTATGTCGATGCACACAATGGTTTGCATGATATGTTTTCCCAAACCCTGAAAGCTACTGATTGGATACAACAGGACAACGATACTTATACAATTTCTTTTACTCACCCATTGGTAAAAGATTCATATAAGCTGGATGTATCTTGTGATACACCAACCTTTCAGCAGTTTGTTGCAGATGGGGTGACTTGTATCAGAATCGACAACAACAATGGTACTGCTGTCGCTGTCTGTATTGGCTCAAAGCCTACTGTCGATGTAACAGTACAAATAACTATTGTAAAACTTCAAGCAAATATATAAGCAAAGGAGGCTGACAAATGGAGGCTTTAAGTGAGATTTCCAATCTAGTAAAGGAATACATATCACCAGAAGTCATCTGGCTTGTCCCCTGCTTGTATGCTCTTGGCTCGATTGTAAAGAAATCAAAGAGAATTGATGATACTCTAATCCCTACCATCCTTTGTGTGGTGGGGATTTTTCTATCTGCTCTTGTTAGCTTTGCCTCTCGTGAGCCACAAGGCTGGATACAATGGGTCATACTTGCCGCAGTAAGTTTAGGACAAGGCTATGTAATCGCTGCGGCAGCAATTTGCTTAAACCAGTTGATTAAACAACACATCAGAGCAGGAGAACTACAAGCTGGATTTGATGGAAAGGAGGATAATACCAATGAACAAACAGGGAATTGATGTATCCAAATGGCAGCCCAAGGTGGACTGGCAGAAGGTCAAGGCGGACGGGATCGACTTTGCCATCATCCGTGTGGGATTCTGCTACAACAACGGTGCGCTCAAACTCGACAGTGCCTTTACGCAGCACATCAAAGGTGCGCTGGCAGCAGGATTGGATGTTGGTATCTATCTATACAGCTATGCCACCACCGTACAGGCGGCAAAGAGAGCGGCGCAGGAGGTTATCAAGGCGGTCAAGCCGTACAAGCTGACCTACCCCATTGCCTTCGACATCGAGTATGAAAGCATTTACACCGGCGGCAATAAGCAGACCAACACCGACATCTGCAAAGCATTTTTGGATGAGATTGAGGCTGCTGGCTACTATGCTATGCTGTACTGCTCTAAAGACTTTTTGGATAGCTACCTCTACCCTGCGCAGCTGACCGCTTACGACAAATGGATTGCACAGTATGCAAGCAAATGCACCTGCAAACATCCATACGGCATCTGGCAGTATACTGGTACTGGCAGGGTCAACGGCATTGTTGGAGACGTAGACAGAGACATTGCATATAAGGACTACCCTTCTATCATTGCAAAAATGAATCATCCGCAGGCAGACAAAAAGCTACTGTACACCGTACAGGTGGGCGCGTTTTCATCGGCAAAAAGCGCTGCGGACCTGTACACCAAGCTTAGCGATATGGGGTATTTTACATTCCTGAGAAACGAAACATTAGTGAAAGTCTGCGTAGGAAAATTCCCGACACAGCAGGACGCGCAGAAAACCGCCGATGATTTAAAGAAAAAAGGCTTCGGCGGGTTTGTGACGATACTTTAAGTGTTCTACAACATAGAACAGAAAGGGAAAAATATGGAACTAAAAGACACAATCGAAATGATGAACAGCGAAAATTTCCAAGAAAGATTCAAGGCTGAATACTGGCAAACAAAAATCAGATACGATAAGCTGCATGAAATGGTAGTGAAGTATGATGCGTGGGAGCTGGATTTTGAACCAAAACGCAGCATTGAGCTTTTTAAGAATCAGCTTAAGCATATGGGGCAGTACCTTTATATTTTAGAGGTAAGGGCGGAGATTGAGGGAATCAAGTTGAAAGGAGAATAAAAAAATGAACCAGATTGTAACAATTATCTGCACAGTGGGTGCCTTTTTGCTGCTGCTCTTGATCGGCTACCTGCGGATGCGGGGCAACGTCAAAGAGTGGTTGCTTTGGGCAGTAACGCAGGCAGAGCAGTACTTAGGCAGCGGCACCGGTGCGCTCAAATTGCGATACGTTTACGATTTAGCAGTCGAGGCGTTTCCGCCAATCAAGTACCTGGTGCCGTTCAGCGTTTTTTCCCTTTGGGTGGATGAGGCACTGGTGCAGATGCGCGAGCAAATCAAAAATAATCCGAACATCAAAAATTTTGTGAATGAGTAACAGAAAGGAAGAGTGTTTTATGGCAAATCTGTTTTGGGGCAAGAAAAAAATCGCAGTAGTAGGTGTAAACGGCAATCCAATGGCAAAGAGAATCGTGGAGGAGATGAAAGCGCAGGGCATGAAGGGTGTCGTGGAGCTGGATGCTCCAAAGGCATACCCGGATTACTACACCCTGGCACAGCTGGAACCGGACTATGTGCTGTTTGTCTATGAGTCCGCACAGTGCAAAGTCAAAATCACCAGAGTGGAGGGGCTGCTGGGCGATCGCCTGGGACACAACGTCCGCCGCGACACTGAGGAGAGCAGACAGGCACAGAGCTACTACAAGCACCAGCTCAAGATGATCGGCATCGACCCAATCCTGCTGGGAGCCGAGGAAATCCCGCTCAGAGAGGTCAAGGACATCCCATGGTTTTACACCAGCAAGGTGCCGATGCTGCACCTGCATCTGCCAAAAGCAGAGGGCGCAGAGAAGGCGGTATGCAAAGCCGTACAGGATTATTTTAGAGAGTAGGCGATAGATTTGCTGGAGTGGTTGGCAAGATATTGGCTGGAGGTGCTTTTTTCCGGGGTTCTGGCGGGCGGGGGGTATCTGATCCGCCGCCTCTGGAAGAAGCAGCAGGAAGAAGAAGCGCGGCAAAAATCAATCAAGGAGGCGATTATCGCCCTGCTTCGGGCGGAGCTGGTACACGCATACTATCACTACTACGAGCGCGGCTGGATCAGCCTGCATGGGCTGGAAGCAGCGCAGAAAATGTACGATGAATACCACCGTCTGGGCGGCAACGGCACTGTTACCAAGTTGATGGAGGACTTAAAGGAGCTGCCGGTCCGCGACAAAATGGCAGTGATGCAAGAGCAGCAGGAGCAGGAAGAAGCAGAAACCAAAGACTAAATCTATGACTATCCAGGACTAAAAAAGCCCTCCTCAGTGTGATACTGGGGAGGGCGATTTTTGTTTAAAAGCCAAAAAATATGTCGAAAATTGTAAGAACCGCAGAATTCTGCGGGGACAAATGTTAGAATTTGTAGTATCCTTTGGGTGACAGCAGTGTGAAACTGTTGAGTGACAGCTAAAGGAGAATGACAGATGAAGGCATTACAAAAAAAAACGAAGAGAAACTACATTTAAAAGGGAAAGACTAAAAGCACAGCTCACGCAGGAACAAGCAAGTGAACGACTGGATATTTCACTGAGAAGTTTACAAGCTTATGAAGAAGGGGAGTGTTCGCCCAGCTTTGAAAACGCAGTAAAGATGGCGAAATTGTATGGGTGTAAGTTAGATGATTTTATAGATTAGGAGACACTGAAAATGGTCATATATTACATAGTTAACTGCCCACATCCTGTTGCGGGAACCACATATGGAATTGCAGGACAAATGTTTGATTTGCAGGGAAGTACGGTGAAAAGTGTTTTTGTTCCTGATATTTCTTGTGATAGGCAGTCGGTGTTAAATCTGGCTGGAAAGTGTACGGATGGGCAGTTGACATTGGAACAGATATGGGATGTGGTATATGATACCATACAATAAAAAATTCTTTAGAGATAAAAAGTATTTTGTGTGATACACAATCGTATTTATATAACATTCCTAAAAGATAGGAGGAGTAACGCGCAGCAAAAAAAGGACGGGAACAGCATGGAGGAGCAGTGAAACCAGCTCCGGCAGGAAAGGAGATCGCCCGGCAACGTCCCGGCTACCGAGAGGGCAGACCGGAGATATACACCGAGGAGGAGCGCCGGCGGACAGTGCAGATAGCATCGGAGCTTTCTATCCGGTTAACCGCAAGGGTTACCGGGATAAGTCGCTCCACCGTCCAGAGGTGGGTGCATACGCAATACAACCGATAATTAAGTAACAATCTTTCTATTATAATATATTATTTTTATATAGTTAAAATATTAACTTGTGAAGCTCCTTCATTTCATTTCTAATTCGTTATATTCTCTCTAATGGGTGTGCATTAAGGGAGTAGATATGATGATTAGAATAAAACTGTCTGCGAGGATGGGGGAGCTGCGTTGTACGCAAGCTGCACTGTCGAGGAAAACCGGAATTCGCCCCGCCACAATTTGCGAGTTATACAATGAGCTCACGAGTAGAGTAAACTTAGAGCATTTGGATAAAATTTGTGAGGTGCTGAATTGTGATATTTGTGATATACTGGTAAGAGAGCCCAGCAAAAAGTCTGAAAAGTCATATAAAAACGAATAAAAAGGGCTGTTACAAGCGCGTTACTATCATCCGAGCCCAAAAATGGCTTAATTAAGCCAAATATCACGAGTGAGCACATCCTTGGTAAGGATGAGGTCACGAGTTCGAGTCTCGTCATCAGCTCCAAAAGAAAACGTCCAAGAATGGCTTATTTAAGCTGTTTTGGACGTTTTTGTTTTGCCCAAAAGGGAAAGCCATGGGTCTAAATGTGGCTTAAAATCAGAGAGAGTGAGAGTAGTGCTTTAAGCGTTACTCTCACGGTTACTCTCACTTTTTGCGGCATCCATCATTGCTTGCACTAATTCTTTGCTTTGCTTATGAATATAGTATTTATTTGTTGTTTTAGGGTCAGTATGACCAATGATGCGTGCCAAAATATTTTTATTCATGCCGGCAGAATCCATAAGGCTGGCGAAGGTATGTCTTGTACAATGAGGCGTCAAGCGCGGTTTCTGTCGTTCCTCTATCTTGATTCCGTTTTCGTCCAGTTTGCCCTTGCGATATTCTGGGATAATATGCAGTTCAACCAATGTTGGGAGGAAGATTCGCTCAGTGAAATTGCGGTAATCGTATTTTTTACCGACTTTGTTAGTTACCAGCAAATGAGGAACATCTCCTGGTAATTTTTCCGCACGAGCTTTTGCTTCGTCCATGAAGCCGGATAGGATATTTTTGATTAAAGGATGTATTGGTACGATTCTGTCACGACCGGCGTCCGTCTTGATGCCGCCTATCATGTAATTTTCCTCCATGTTAATGTTTCTAATATCTAAAGAAAGGAAACCAGAGATTCTGAAGCCGGAGTAGACCATAAAAAGAATGTATTGAACGTTTCTGTCGCCTGAATGTTGCCATAGAACCTCCAACTCTTCTGCGGTAAAAATATCCTTTTCGTTTTTGAATTTGACTATCTTTTCGATGTCGATAAGCTCGGCGGTATTGGTTGATATGACGTTCATTTTTACAGCCAATCTGCATAAATAGCGTAGGAGACGCTTGGTCCGCTTGCAGACGTCTATCCCTTTTCCGTCATCAACGATAGCCTGAACGAAAGAATCGAAGTCAAAGGCGCTCAGAGAGCGTACAGGCTTTACGCTGTTGGGATTTGGGCAAACCCACTTGTTCCAACAGCTCTTATATCCCTCAATTCCCTTGTCACTTAGGTGGCGGTAGTATTTAGGAGCCCATAGATCATAAAGTTGCCGCAGGGTGATATTGATGTTGTCCTTTATCATATTTTGAGGCAGGCTCTCAAGAGCATTTACTGCTTCCTTTTCTGTTGCATAGTATCCGAGTTTTTCGCTTTGTCGCTTCCCAGTTTCATCGTATCCTAGAGTAATGACAGCAACCCAAGGCTTTTTCCTGGAGCCAGCTTCCTTGTAGACACTTCCAGTTCCATTTCCACGCTTTCTCCGTTTCCCTTTCTTTTTAGTAGTACCTGTACCGCTTTGCTTTTTCCCGCAAAAAAGGCAGTAGACAGAGCCATCCGGTATTTCTTTTTTGCATTTTTGGCACAGCACTATTGATCACGTCCTTTGTATGTTTGCGAGCCATTCCTGTTTTTTTATTCAGGAATGGCTCTTTTTTTTATTATATAGAACTTGAAAAGAAAAATCAGGAAAGCGGAAGGATATTACGAATACAGTAATAATCTTCCATTTTCCTGATTTTATCTGTGTGATGAGCTAGAATGGGATTGTAGATTTTAACAGAAAGGGGGAGAAGAAGTTGAAAGCTGAGATAATCAAGCCGGAGGTAGCAGCAAAAGAACTCAGGGAAATGGGGATGAGAATTAATGCCCAGAATATCCGGTATGGATTGCGCGAGGGAAAATTTCCTTTTGGTGTAGCCATCAACATGGGGAAGCAGTGGGAGTACCTGATTTATCGAAAATTGTTTGATGAATTTAAGGAACTTGTCTCAAATTAGCAGACGTTTGTGATTTCCCAAATACAGTATATCAATAATTACATAGCCTTTTGATATGATGACACCGATTTTAGCAGTTTGTTTCTTAGGATATGGTGGAGGATTTTTAAGGGTAAATAGGAGGTATCTTCCATGTGCAGCAAAGAAGAGTTGATAAAGCAGCTTATTATGGAGGCATCCGTCCTCACGGATGAGGAAGTGGCAGAGGTGCTGGAGTACGCCAAGAGGGAGTTTGAGGCGGCAGTAGAGGATGGAGAGAAAATGCAAAATAAAAGCCCAGCAGAGTAAATTCTGCTGGGCTTTTTTCTTATTCCCCGAGGGTAAATGTTTTGGAACCTTTGTTGTTGCTGCTAGAAAGGAATCCTTCAACCTCTACAGTAACAGGGTCGGTAGTGTTAGGGAGAACATAGGATTGTTTGACGGTTATGGAGTATCCTGGTTGAACATCCTTAAAGGAAGTATCGAAATCATCATCCAGTGAAATAATGCTGGAATCCAGCTCAACTCCGTTCTGGAAAGCCTGATCCATAATACAGGTTTCAAAGTTTTTATTTTCTGTTGAATTATTTACCAAAATATACTCTACACTTAAACAAGGCTCTCCTGCATAATTGGTTTCGGTCTGAGCACTGGCAATTAAAACATCAACATCGCCCAAATTTACACCAATAATTGAATTCATAGGAAAACTTTCTGGTGGATAAGAGATTGTGTTAAGTTTTGTTGAATCCTCAGCGTTTGGAGCGGAAAGTTCGATAGTGCTGTCTGGACCGTACACCATTGTTGAGAGGAGATAAGGAACGAGGGCATCAGATGCAGCATAATTATAGAAATCAGCGTCTGAGGGGTCGCCTTGGAAGGTTGCCTTTTTATAATCATCTTCCAGAATCAATTCCTTGATAGGGTAGCTTTCTTGTGATTGAACAAATTTGTTGTAATTGGATACGGAATCCGCAATGTATTTATCAATTCCAGATTTTGGGATTGTACAGTTTGCAGAAGCATCGGCATTTTTTTTAAAGTTACTTGCTCCATAGTCCTCTAGAGCGGCAAATGTGTTGTCTGGAAGGAGTGGAACAACATAATTGTAATAGCAAGGAATATAAAGTTCTATCGTTTCCTCGACATCCGGCTTCTCTTCGGGCTTGGTTTCTGGTTGAGTGTTTTCAACTGCTTCAGCTGATGTGGTTTCTGACGAAGCCGGTTCTTCAGCCGGGGTGGAACCACAAGCGGATAGCAACAACAAAGATGCGAGTGCAGCCGCGATGGTTTTCTTTAGTTTCATAAAAAAATCCTCCTCCGATTGACAAATTTCGCCAATCTATTATAATAGATTATGAGGAGAAGGTGAACACACATTTCCTCTGGAACAGAAGACCTGTTCCACAGCCGCTTTCGGGGATAGGAGCCCGGAGGCGGCTTTTTATTTTAGAGTTAGAAAACAGTAGGAGTTATTTTCCATCTCTTTCCGATAAAACAAACCGAATATAGCTCAACACCTTCTTGACCTCTTCCTCAGTCAGCGATTCAGCAAACTCGATCAGCTGCTTCTGGTAGGGGGTGAGAGGGGTGTCCGGCGGCAGTGCTTCGGCGTTGCCGTCTTTTTTTATTTCTGAAGCTGAGTGGCGTCCGAGAAGGTAATCGGTGGATACATCGAAATAGTCTGCAAGCTTAGAAATATCTTCTGCCGAAGGTTTCGATTTTCCGATTTTCCAGTCATAGATTTTGTTGGGGTTTGTTTCAAGTATTTTACAAAGCTGTTGATTAGTGATTTTTTTCTCTTTTGCTAATCTCAGAATATTCTGTACAATATCCACTAAAAACATCCTCCTGATTTATATAAAAGGTAAAATTTCAGAAATATCTTAAAATATGATTGTTTTTCAGAATAATCTGAATTATAATATAACTAAGTTAAAAAACAGCCGAATGTTATAACCTTGTTATAACATATTTTCAGCCGATTGGGGTTGACAATCGACTGAATGTTTCTTATTTAGAATTGCTTTCCGCATGAACAAGCTCAGCTCGAACAAGAGCCTTTCCGTCATCATTGAGCTTATCCCAGCGGGAGGCAAGCTCAAGCGCTTCCGGCGAGAGCTCAGAGGGGGAAACGGTGCGTCCCAGGAGGTAGTCGACAGAGCAGTCTAAATAATCGGCAAGTTTAATCAATGTCTCACCGTTAGGAAGGGCACCACTATTTTTCCACTTGGTAAGAATACCAGAGGATATTCCTATTTCTTTTGCAACGGGATTAGGTTTTGTTCCATGTTTTAGGCAAATGTCGTAAAATCGTTGCCAGAACAAAAATATCCCTCCTTTTTTGTACAAAAATGCTGAAATCTTAATTTTATGAGATTAAAGTATTGATTTTCTCATAAAAATGAGATATAATATAACTAAGTTAAAGGTTAAACATCGGTTCTATTTTCCGCATGAACAAGCTCAGCTCGAACAAGAGCCTTTCCGTCATCATTGAGCTTATCCCAGCGGGAGGCAAGCTCAAGCGCTTCCGGCGAGAGCTCAGAGGGGGAAACGGTGCGTCCCAAGAGATAGTCGACGGAGACATCCAGATAGTCGGCTATACGAGCGAGACTGTCGGCAGAAATCATTTTGTTATGACGCATATGGGATATGGTGTTTGAACCAAGAGAAAGATCAGATAGCATGTCTTTAAGAGCAATCCCTTTTTCTTTGGCTGTGAGTTTGATGGAATTCGCTATATAGGGCGATTCATACACAAAAAAGCCTCCTTTTTTGCACAAAACGTAAAAACATCTAAATATGGCGATATTATATTGAAAATCGCCATAAAGGGTGGTATAATATAACTAAGTTAAAAACAGCCGAATGTTATAACCTTGTTATAACATATTTTCAGCCGATTGGGGTTGACAATCGACTGAATGTTTCTTATTTAGAATTGCTTTCCGCATGAACAAGCTCAGCTCGAACAAGAGCCTTTCCGTCATCATTGAGCTTATCCCAGCGGGAGGCAAGCTCAAGCGCTTCCGGCGAGAGCTCAGAGGGGGAAACGGTGCGTCCCA
>OFPS01000691.1_pt1 | contig 30546 bp, 38 predicted proteins | sample 1542111 | NCBI WGS metagenome assembly OFPS01 (sample SAMN04209233, study PRJEB22552) | human gut metagenome | biome: gut; material: feces | host: Homo sapiens | place: USA: Oklahoma | reverse complement strand
TTGCGCCCTTTTGTACTTCTAACTTCTCCTTTTCATAAATTATATTTTCAGATTATATCCCCTTTTAAAACGATTTGTTTCTTCTATGTAAAAATAACATTTTGAAAAATAACCATACACTCATGCCAAGCGCAAAGATATATCCAAAAAAGCCAAGTGCAGGTATGCCCATAATGGTCGGTTTCATTTTTGTTGTACAGATTAAGCTTGAACCTACAACCAAGGCTGCAATCAACACACATACAATCAAACGATTCACCATCTGATCAATTTTGGCAAGTGGAGCTTGAGAACCCATTAAATTTAAGTTTACCTTGATTTGTCCTCTTTGAACCATCTTTAGTACATCACTAGCCTGTACAGGAATATCGATTGAATGTGAAAGTGCATCTACACTTCGCTTAAATCCCGACTTCATTTCTTTTTGCCAATCAATCTGCGTCAAACTTGACTTATGACTCATCGCTATCTTCATTGTATTCATATTCGGATCTAAAGCCGTTAATGTTCCTTCAATTGTCATCATCGAACGAGCTAGCATACTTATGCCTTTTGGCAAAGAAATCGAATAGACATGGCATATTGAAAACATATCTTGTACAAGTTTTGCGACATCAATTTGAGCATAAGGAACACTCAAATATTGATTTACAAATTTATCCATGTCGTTACAAAATGCAGAATAATCAATTTCTTTCTTACAATCACCAATCATTAAAATGCAATCGACTAATTTCTGTGTATCCTTTAATGCGATGGCACGAACCGCCGATTTCATCGTTTCCCTTTCATTCGCATCTAAGATTCCCATCATACCAAAATCAATCCATACGATTTGATTATCACGAATTCTTAAATTTCCTGAATGCGGATCCGCATGAAAGAAACCATTCTCAATGATTTGTGAAATATAATTAAATGCCAATTTATCGGCAATTTCACTACGATCATAGCCTAGTTCATCCAATTTTTTTGAATCTGTAATTTCTATACCATCCACATATTCCATCACTAAAATATTCTTTCGTGTATATTCATCATAAATTTTAGGTGCATCAATAAATTTACAATCCTTATATTCATTTTTAAATCGTTTCGCAAACTGTGCTTCAATCGTAAAATCCATTTCTTGTTTGGCCGTGTACCAAAATTCATCGATAACCATATCTAAATCGACGACACTTGAAACAATATCGGATAGATTTAATATTTTTACAGCTTTTCTTAATAATGCGACATCACGTTCCATCCACTCATAAATTTTTGGCCGTTGAATCTTTAAAACAACTCTTTCTTTTGTCTTTAGAGTTGCTGCATGTACTTGCGCAATCGATGCCGATCCTAAACATATTTCATCAATACTCTCAAATTCTTCATGAAACAAATCACCATATGTATCTTGAATAATTTGTTCAACCATCGAAAAAGGCATAGGCGTTACATGAGAGCGAAGCTTCATCAATTCTTTACAATAACGCTGTGAAAACAGATCTTGTCGTGTTGACATGATTTGGCCAATTTTGACAAATGTTGGTCCTAAATCTTCTAAAATCATACGAAATTTTACTGGATCCATTCCCTTTTGAAGGTGATGTTTTCTAAGTATTGATACAATCTGGGCAAATCTAGCACTTGTTGACATCGTTTTTGTATCACTCATTTTTTCACATCCTGTCTTCTATGTAAAGGTGTATTGGTCACTTTACTCTTTTTTAATACCTTACGTGCATTGAATTTCTTCTTATCTTCCACAAGAATCATTTTCAACAAACGACTCCAATCTTTATTATTTTTCATAACAGTATTTTAACATACTTGTTAAAAATCAAAAAGAAACAGTATTCACTGTTCCTTAATAGTAATCATCGACCAATGTAATTTTATCTTTTAAAGCCTTACCATAACGAATACTTATATGAATTTCATTATTTTTCGCGTAATATTCATCATAGGATTTTGTTCGAAACGTGTTAAATAATGTTTGTAAATCCTTTGACATCTCATAATCATCCATCTGCAAATCCAATTGATCTTCATCCTGTACAATATGAAGCATTTTAGGATATGTGATTACTAACACATCATCTTGTAACTTATCATCTTCGATCATTTCATCCACAACGACACGCACATCGCCTACAGAACTTAAATACGTCTTTGTATATAAGCGAGCGCTATTTGGCATTGAAGTTGTCATTGTCTGTGTTTCTTGAGATAAATCCATTTGATGGGGACGAATTTGACTGAATTCATATACAAAGGTTCCAACACCAAACACAAATAATAAGATGGAAGCAACAAGTAATACACCTAATTTACGCATTTGTATCCACCTTCTTTGGCCATGCTCGAAATAACATCAATAAAATAGCCAAACTTCCTAGTACAAAGGCAATATCTATGCAATAGAGTCCTAAACTGGTTGTGGCATACATCATACTTACGTAAATCATCACAACAAAACCGATACCACTGCCAATCAATATGCATGAAACTGGAATCATTGCGAAAACGAGTATCACCTTTAATATATCCGATTCAACATGATGCACTTTTCTTTCATGATATAATGGGCGATCTGGTGTTGGAGGCAAATCATTCGATTTGATATTATCATTCCACGTTTCCTTAATATCATCCATCACACCTACATGATTTGCATGTAAACGATAGCGTTCTACTCTTTTGGCCATGACTTTCACAAAGAAATAAATCGCAATACATACATATAGAAGGCGACATAAACTTAACATAAAGTCTGTAATCGCATAGAATCCTGCAAAGAAAGAGAAAATCATAGACAACACGATTCGACATAATAGATCTACCACAATCAGTTTTCCAATCCACAAAATCAATACAAGTACAAATGCATCGAATATGATGTGGAAGATTTCATTCATCGAAAAATTTCCTAGTTTAGAAAACATTCCCTCCAATTTTGCATATACCTTATCAATTGTTTTGTCCGCTTTACTTGATAATGGATCCATCGAATCTGTATTGATTTTATAGGCAGACAAAATCTCTTTAGCCAATTCATCCACATCTCCAAAGCCGGCTACTGCCTCTTCTTCGTATACGCCACTTGCGATCTTGTCATCAATATAGGTTCCATATTCTAGGATAATATCTTCTTTTTCTTTATCATTGATCAATGATAATTTTTGATTCAAAAGATCTAAAAATTCACTTTTTAACATTTTATTTTACTCCCCTCAAATATGTATTTACACTCTCTGAAAAATTGGTCCATTCTTCTAATAAAGCCTCATATCTTGCAAGTCCTAGACTTGTGATATGATAATACTTTCTTGGAGGGCCTTCTGTTGATTCTTTTAAATAAGATTCTAATAAATGATCATTCGATAAACGCTTCAGTAAAGGATAAATCGTTCCTTCATTCACTTGAATCACTTCATTAATTCTAGATACAAGTTGATATCCATATAGATCATCGGCCACAATCGCCTTTAATACAATCAATTCTAAGACGCCCTTTTTAAATTGAGTATTCATGCGCCACACCCTTACTCTTTCCTATCAAAGATGGTTGAAACACATCCACATACATCTTTTCTAAAGGATTTAATGATAAACCTTTGCTGGATTGAATATATTTAAAATCTTGATTCACAAGCTTATTTTTATATTTTAATTTCAGTTCATAAGCTTCATTATATTCAACAGCACCTACACCTATCACTTGAACGCACATAAATAATTTAGAAGCTTTAGTCAATCCCATTATCTTTCCATTGCGAATCCATCCACAAAAATATACAGGAATATTCTGAAAGGAATAACCTGAAATATGATCGATGGAAATAACAGGAAGATTGTATTTTTTTCCTAAACATTGTGCTAATTCTTTTGTAGCTCCATGTTTAGAGCAATATATAACAGCTCTTGGTTGCATATTATCACCTCTTCACTATTATGATATACACACTACCTTGGATTGTCAAGTACTGTGTAATATGTATTTAATTTAGATGAATTTAACATTCAATATTCACTTTATTTTAAAATATCCATCTGTTAAATATTGTAGTAGAATATAAGTGATAAATTTCTTTTATATAAAGTTTTAAAGCAAACATCACAATGAACGCAACACTTTATATTTATTCAATAATATAAATATATCGCATAGCTTATAAGATGTTTATATTGAATCTAATCGTACAATAATAGGTATAAATATATGTGATTAATTTAACAAATTAATCATTGACACCCAATTACGGTTTTGCTAAGATAGGTTTACCTTAACGGATATGTTAAGTAATCAGTTAACTCGGTCTTAGTCGGAACCCCCAGTATAAGGGATTAGGTTGTGACTAAGGCCTTTTTTCATTTGGAAAGGATATAAAAAATGAATCATAACGATGGAATTAAAACTGCTATTCTTGTTGATGGTGGTTTTTACAGAAGAAGAGCTTATGCATGTCTAGGTGACTTAACCCCAAAAGAAAGAGCTGATGAATTAGATGTATATTGTAGAAGACATTTAACTGAACGTATCAATGGAGAAAAAGTAAATCATTCACTATATAGAATATTCTATTACGACTGTGAACCTGTGGATAAAACAATATATAATCCATTTACGAAATCAAATGTAAATTTAGGTAGAAAGATATTGCGTTTATAAGTGTTATTCATACTTTATATATAGGCATGTATTTCATAAAATTCAATATATTTTAATGGAATGAAATTTTTTCAAGATATAATCAAGACATAATTTATATCTCAATTTTATTATAATTTCACAACAAAAAAAGAACCTACGCATTACACGTAGGCTCGGATTTAGTCATTAAAAATATAGTTTAGTTCAACTTTTGTGTCATTTTTTGATATTTTGAATCATTTTACGTACATTTTGTACTGTTTTGTGTCAATATTTGAGTTTTTGACACTTATTTTATTAAATTTTAAACAAATCTTCCGTATGGATTAGTATTGTATTCTTTTGAATTTAATGCGCCAGCTTTCATCCATCTTCTTTCACCTGTAGATGCACTAATCCAACTGATCCAAACGAATCCTTCACGTTTTACATATCCGTCGTATTGAACGGACATTCCGTTAGAGTAGTACAATCCAGTATCAATGCCTTTTTCTGTAGGTGCTTTTCTAATCTTTAAAGTTGTATTTGGATAGAATGTAGCATTTTCTCTAATAAAGTCAGAAGGAACACTGTTTAATACAGTCAGCGTTGATTGAGCACTTCCTCCAGGAATATGAGGATCTGAATCAATACCTGTGTCATTTGTCCATCCAATCGCTACCCCATTACGATCTACACGATACGGATATTTAGCACCTTTAATCACTCGTCCGATTGTTCCGTTCCAATCGCCTTTATAAACTTTACCTGTGCCATAGCAATTTACACTTAACGTATTTGTGCAAATTGGCAAGCCTACCGAATATTTTTCACCACTTGGCGCACTTGGCTGTGTTGGTGCTACTGTTTGACCGTCTAATCGAGCGTTAACTTCTTGTGCTAACTGTGGCATTTTCGAATGCAAATAAGGACCCGGACAAGATGTAGCCGCAAACATTCTATGCTCTGTCAAACTTCCATTTGCATTTCCTGTGTAATTTAATCTAAAGTTATATCTCTTACAGATATCAACGCATAGATTTACTAATGCATTCCATGCTTTAGTTGAGATTGTCCAATAAGGCGCACATGTTTCATTTGCAACTTCAATTGTAATTGATTGGCAATCGTTGTAGTAGTTGCTTGAAGTCCATGCACGATTCTCTTCGTCAACATTAGCAACGATCGTACCATCTGAGCCGATGCAATAGTTTGCACTAGCCATTCTTCCACTTACTTGGAAAGATTGAGCACATCTTTCAGCGCTCCACTGACAAGCCATGTGATGAGGTGTGATTTTACAAACTTTATAACCACCTCTACCACGCATATAGTTGTCTGCACTAGCAGGAATATATTTATTTGTTAAGCTTGAGTATGACATTCATCTTCACCTTCTTCTTTTCCGTTTGATAGCTCTGATTGAGCTTCTTCTGATAAATCTTCAAATTTTACTTCTTTTTCTTCCATATTTCTGTCCTCCTAATTCTTCTCGACTAAAAAGTCTTGAATTTCCTTTCGTGTAGCCTTTAGGCTTTCTTTATCATCTTCCGATAACATTCCATCGAGGATGGCCATGTTTGCTTTTAACATTAAGTCACCTCTTTTTTTATCCTCTTCTAACCGTTCATCGTGATCAGATAGAATGCGAGTATGTTCTTCTAATTTCCGATTAATTCCTTCTTGATTTAGAGTAATCTTTTCAAGCGAATTTAATCGTTCGTTATCTTTATGCAATAGTTCATCATGACGATGCACCATTGTACGCAAATCATCACTCGGCTTTTTTAATTCTTTAATAATCTTCACAACACCCCATATTGAAGCGATAAATCCACAAATCCATACAATTTGTTGGCTTGTAATTACGAAATTCATGCAAGCCACCTACTTTATTTTTCTTCAGTAGTGCCTTCAACAAACTTTGTGAAAGCTTGGTGCATACCTGTACTAGCTAGCCCCATCAACGCACCATAAACCGCATTTTCAATTGACAATCCACTGACTGCTAGGTTAAGTACTAATCCAACGAATGCAAGTACTGTAGGAATGTACTTGTTCGGAAAACTTTCAAATGATGTTTTCAAAATGTAGCCAACAATCAAACAAGCTACTACAACTACCAAAACAAAATATTTACTTAATTCTGCAAAATCAATCATCTTATATTCCTCCTATAATTTAGTTACGTTTAACATCACATAGCCTTCTTTGAATCCGTCATTAGTAGTGATGCTGCGAATCTGTGTCATTCTGAATAAACCTGTATCAGTTTCTTTTCCTTCATCTAAAGATACTTGTTTAAATAACACGTAATCTTGTTCATTGATTTGCTTATCAGTCAAATCAAGAATAATAAAATCGTGTTCTTGGAAAAAGTTCCATAATTTAGTATTTAAATTGATTTCATGTGTTTTAACCATATAAAATCCTCCTATTAATGTAAAAAAAGCGAGGTAAAACAAAAATGCTATATTCTGACAAATTAACATCCTGGTTAAAGGAAAAGAAAATCTATCTAAAATACAGCACTTACACAAATTATTGTAATGTGATCCACAATCACATTTTGCCAAAACTAGGCAATTATCAGATTGAAGATTTGAATAACAATATTCTGCAGGAGTTTATTCTTCAAAAACTTGAAAATGGTCGCAAAGATGGAAAAGGTGGCATATCGTTTAAATATGCCAAAGACATTATTCAAATTCTTAAATTTACACTTCCGTTCAAAGTCGATATTCAACTTCCATACCATCCTTCTAAGGCGGTAGAGATTTTTGAAAAAGAACATCAAATAACATTAATTAATCACCTCCAATCTGAGATTAATTGTAAAAACTTTGGAATCCTTTTATGCATCCATACAGGAATACGCATAGGTGAACTGTGTGCTTTGAAATGGTCTGATATAAATGTTCAGACTAAATTGTTAAATATAAATAAAACCATGATACGAACATACACCAAAGAAGATGGTAGTCACTTGTATGTGACCCCACCTAAATCACGCTCTAGCACCAGAATGATTCCATTGAATACTTGGATAATGCACTACGCAATCCTTCTACAAGGTGATGCAGATAACTATGTATTAACGAATCGAAATAAGCCGATAGAACCTAACAAATACAGACTTTACTACAATAGAGTCCTCAAAGAACTTGAGCTACCACATCTCAAATTCCACGCATTACGACATACATTCGCCACTAGATGCATTGAGTGCGGATGTGACTACAAATCACTTAGTGAATTGCTTGGCCACTCCAACGTATCAATCACAATGAACATTTATGTACATCCACAAATGGAATTAAAGCGAAAATGTGTTGAGCTGCTTTGTGATTATTACAAATAGTCAATGTATGTCATTTACTGCCAATAGCACTGGCGGTGAATATAAACATAAGTTAACTATAGATGAGATGCCAAGTCATGACCATAAATTATATGCTAGAGGTGGTTCAACAAAACAGACAAGTTCTCCTTTTGCAGAAAATAAACCAATCACTCAAGGCTCGAATGCATATGGATTTAATGTATCTAAAACAGGTGGAGATGCATTTCATAACAACATTCAACCTTACATTACAGTACATTTTTGGAAAAGGACGGCTTAATTTATGCGGTCCTTCTCCAAAAGAAAACAACTATGTATGGTTGTACATTATCAATAGTACGGTTATCAGTCCAATTCAATCGCACTTGACGTGATATAAAAGAACTAGTTTGAATTCCATATCCATTTGGAATTACTGAGGTTCGGTCGTATGCATTATTAGCTGCTCCGTCTGGTCTACCTGCATAAAAATAATCTCCATCCCAACCAAATGAAGTTACGTGATAGTGAGTATTCTTGTATTTTCCGTCAGTTGAATTCGCAGTAAATGACATACCTTAACTATTTAACTCTGTACCAAAAGTAGACAGTGATATAAGGTTGCAATAATGGTATCTTCGTTTTCATGTTTTTATTGTGATCATGAACACCCATTTGATTACCATTGCTATTAAGAAGTGCACCGTAATATATGTAACCTATATCATTACGTACCATAGAATGAATGTACTCTCCGCCCGTGTCATTAGCCGTAAAAGACATACCTATGCAGTCCTACGCCAAAAGTAGACTGTAATGTATGGTTGCACTAAAGATACTTTTGCACTACGTTCTCTGCTACCATTTCCTACATCAGAACTACGAACAATAGTACGTTCGGTGTAATATGTCGGGCCGTCGTTCTTTCTTAAACCATATTGTTTGTCCGAGCTATTAAGAACATCCGAGTAATATTTACCACCTGTAGAATTCGCAGTAAAAGACATACTTGTACTACCATCATTCCCAGTACCTTCTCCGACCAAAGTTCTACCTTGCCCGAATCTTTCCCATGTACCACCAAGGAATGTGCCAGGGTTGACATTGTTGTAAGTGATATAAACTGAACCTACTGGATACATTGCACTTTTGATTGAGTTTACCAATTTATTCCAATCACGATACATAACAGTACTGCCATTAGCAACTAATAGCTTAGCAGATGATGTGTTTTCTTTGATTGAATTAATCGTGATTGAATTAATCGCTAAATCACCATTAATTGTTAATACGTTTGCAATATTTCCATCTTGACCGAAGAAAGTAAGCGATTTTCCATCTTTACCGAAGTTTATCAATGTGTAAGTTGGTGCTACAGTTACAGTTTGCCAAGAATAATCACTCATAAATGAATCCTTAACACCAAAGGCTATTTCATAAGAACTTGTTGGAGATGTAAACTTGTTACCTGCTTTGTAATCTTGATTAAATGTATAACCATTGTTATCAAATGAATCTATATTAGCCCATGAACTAGTTCCACTGACTCTGTATTTAATTTGGAAATGAGCATCATTCTTATTTGATAAAGGTGTGAATCCAACATTAAAGTGTAGCAATGCATATGTTCCATTTACTTCATCAACTGCATAACTTGAATTAGCACGCTTTGCACTTACATTAGTCAAGCTAGGTGGGTTGTACGCAACTACATTTATTGAACCACTCTTAGTCGCAGTTCTACCACGTGAATCTATAACCGTAATTGTATAAGTTAAACTTCCACTGCCTTGAATTACTCGAGTCGTAAATACGTCACTAATGTATGTTTGTTCGTCAATCTTAGTCGATACTGATGTGATCGTTGAGCCTTGATTACCACTTGTAGCAATCGAGAATTTTAATTTCGATTGATTCTGAACATATTGTCCAATTCCTGCACAAATTGAATTTGTATCAGAAATACCAACAGTTCCAATCGTTGGAACAATGCTACTTCTAACTTTGATAGTTGCATTTACTGACTTTGAGCCAACGGAAGTTGAACCACTGATTGTTTCTAATGTAAATGTAGCAATACCACTTGTTGAATCAGGAATATTCTTTTCCCATGCAGTAGGAATGGTATAAGAAAAGCTAGGGGTTGTTGTACCACTAGCTATTGTTCCTATTTGTGTTTTTGTTCCATTCCAAGTTACATAAACTTTATGCGAAAAGTTGCTTGATGCACTTGTACCACTAATTTTAATTGCACTACCACAATCTAAACTCGGTTTATCAATAGAAGGAGTGGTTGCACGTGGTATTGTCGTTAACTTTAAACTACCACTGCATGAGCCTGTCGTTGGTAAATATGTACCTCTGTCTGCATTATTGAATGATGCACTGACTGATATGGATTTAGACCCATCTGCATTGTGTGATACAGTAGTTGTTCCACTCGCTACCCATACAGTAGCACCACTGTTGACTGTAGGTGTATGAACTGCATTGTGTACTACAGTGCCATTGATATTAACTACATACGTTTCTGACAACCCATAGTGATTATGGTATGCAGTATTTGAACGAATACCAACCCACCATTCAACTTGAGATGTGTTATTTTCAATTGAATAGGATTTCTCTGATACATCCAACAATAACGAATACTTGTCTGTTTGCCCTGTGCTTATTCCTATGTTTCCACTAAATTGTGCCATTCAATCACCTACCTTATCTTTTTAAAATCAAGAGAGCCATTTTCTCTTGGAACAAAACCAAATGCACCTACATTCAGTGATTTAGTAAATTGACCATCTGTAATGTACATGGTCTTATCATTAATATAAGTTACCTTTTCAGTATCTTTTAAGATTGCCCACTCCTGATTCGTGATTTGAGTTTTAAATTTGCCATCTGACTTTCCTAAAGTTAATGCATCTCCGTCAAAACTCATGTAATTTTCAACTTTATCAGTCGTTTCTTTTAATCCGTCAACACGACCATTTACACTAGTGATTTGACCATTTATTTCATTTTTAGCAGATTTAATATCTTCTTTGAGTACCCATGTAAAATCTTTTTTAGTTTGAGTAAATTGACTCGATATAGTATTTTGATAATGCTCAAGCGCTGAATTTGATACATAAGTTTCACTAACCTTTGAAGTAATTTCATTCGCCTTTGTCTCAATCGCAGATTGTCGCTTAATAGTTTCTTCATTTACTGCTTCCCATGAACTATCACAAACTGGTGCTGTATAAGTCGTTGAAGCAGGATTCTTATAAACGACTTTATACCGAGTCCATAAATATTTACCATATGACCATGTAGGCATTGATTCAACCCAAGACCCTCCAGTTTGTGTCGTTTTTGAATCACTCATATAATATTGTTGAATCATACTAGCTACACCTGTTCCTTTATCTCCTTTAACACCATTCACACCCATACGAGCTACAGAATATCCTATTGTAGGACTTCCACTTGTATAGTTAGTTGTAGTTTTAGTCCACAAATATGAACCAGCAGCAACAGATGGAATTGTAGAAGACCACGTTCCAGTAGGTACGGTAGTTCCAGATGTAGAAGCTTGGTATTCAACAGATGTACTTTTAACACCACGACCATTAAACTCACCACTATTAGCTCTATCAGTTAGACTATTGGCTTTATTTAATGCACTTGATGCATTACTGTTTGCACTACTCGCAATTCCTTTTATTTCAGTGACCGATTTAGCTTGTAACGTGATTTTATCTGCATTCTGTTTAATTGCAGTTTCAGTTTTAGTAACACGATTTGTTAAATCGTTCAAATCCTTCTGTGCTTGTTCTGCATTAGCTTTAGCAGCATCTGCAGTCGATTGTGCAGTCTTAGCATTATTTATTGCAGTTTGAGCATTGTTTTGAGCAGTAGTTGCATCTTTCTGAGCTTGTGTGACATCTGATTCTGCCTTTGATAGCCTAGTCTTTGCATCACTTATCTCTTTTTCACTCGAATCAACTCGACCTGTAACTGATTCTAGATTAGCTTTTGCATCTGCTAACTCTTTGTTAGCGTTGTCTAAATTAGTTTGAGCACTGTCTGCTTTTTTCTTCGCTTGGTCTGCTAAAGTTTGAGCACTTTGAGCATTACCTAAAGCTTTATCTGCTAGAGTTTGAGCATCCGTTGCTTTTTTAGTCGCATCAGTAATATCTTTCTGAGCTTGAGTTGTATCAGACTGCAGCTTTTCGATAGAACTAGCATGAGTTGATATTGTATCTGCAGTTTGCTTAAATTGAGTGTTCATACTGCCTTCAAGTGTTGTTAAATCACCCTTGGATGCATAGTTTTGAGAAACTGAAGTCGATAATTCACCGACTTTTTTTTCAATTTCTGTTGAAACATCTGCATGAATTGTTTTTGATTCAGTAGTTAAATCAACCTTTGTAGCATATGTTTCTTTAACAGTAGCAATTTCACTAGCGTTGGCATTTGCCTTATCAACTGCATCTTGAATCTGCTGCTTTGAATCAGTGATATCTCCTTTAATCGCATCAATTTGTTGTTGAGCTTTACCAGTGCTAGTATTCGCATCTTGTGCTAACTTTTTCGCCTCACTTGATTGAGTGTTAGCAGTATTAGCTAATTGATTAGCCTTAGTAGCATCGGTCTGAGCTTGTGTTGCTTTTTCAACTGCTTCTTTTGATTGCACATTTGCTTGAGACACTTGAGTGTGAATCTCACCGATTTGCGCATCAATCTCATTCCAGGTATTATCAAATATAGCTTTCGTGTACTTGATTTCACTTGGATTTGCATAAGTACATTTCCAACGTTTCCACAAGAATTTATCTGATTGATAAACCACATTCCCAACAAACCATTCACCACCAATTAATTCAGTTTGTGATGTTGAATAATAGAATTGTTCCTCGGCACTAACAAATGACTGACCATCTTCACCTTTGATCGTTGACCATCGGTATTTGGTTGGGTCATCACTGCCATATTGCTTTGAATCAGAATACTGACCAATAAACTTACGATTTGAGTCTGTCAAACTAAAATCAACACGACCATCGGAACTGTTGGCATAGGCAATATGCACATAAGCACTCGTTCCATTCTGACCGTCCTGTAATCGCATTACAGTGACTTCTGCACTCGCCTTGAGTATTTCACCACTCATAGCTTTAAATCGGTACACGGCCTTTTCTGATAGGTCTGAGGCATTGATTGTAATGGTCTGACTTGTCGATATTTGCACATCGTCTTTGTACCAAATAATTGAATACTTAGATGTGATATCAAGCCCATCATCCTTGACTAATGCAGTAAGTTTTGTACTATCTGAATCATTTTTAAAAAGAACTCCATTTGAAGATACGATTGAGCCTTCGTAAACCTTCTTCAATTCAATCATCTTGTTCATTTCTGAAATAAGAGCCGAACTAATCTGTGATTGTTTTTCTTCAAAGTTATCAAAGATTGTCTTGCACTTTTCTGAATCCGTAAAGCAAATCTCTTGTTCCGTTATTCGTGCTTCTAAATACAATGTAGGACTATACTCTGCATCTTCGATTGTGAACGTATCACCAATATCACCATCAATATATGCGTCAACATCGTAAGTAACTTTAGGGACACAGTTCTTTTTCAACTGAGCAAGCGCTTGACCATACAAGGTTTCAACATTTTCAGTCTCATACGACCACATCTGCACTGCGTACATATCATTTGAATGATTTGTGATTAGTGTTGAAGGAAATCTGTCTCTAGATTGAGGGGCTAGTATATTGTTTCCGTTAACTTTATAAAGAACATTACCATTTGAATCCTTAACAGTTCTGCCACTGATTGAGTTCAATTGCAATCCATTTGTCCCTGTAGGTCTGATTGCAGTATATAGTTCAGTAATATCACTTGTTTTAGTGATCCCGTATACATCATTAGGATATCTTAATATCGTACTGCGTTTATCTGTTCCCATACCTTGAACACTGTCAGAATGAGCACGATAAATATTCAACACAACATTCTTCAATGAGTAATCATCATTTAATTGAGTGACAAACTCTAATTCTGCATCAAATACATTTGCGATTGAATATAATCTTGCAAGCACTGTATCTGTGCCTGTCCATTCATGAGTAATCTTCTTATTTGATACTTCATTTTTACCGATAGTAAACGATCTTTCAAATCCATACGCATTTATATACTCTTCAAACGACATTGCTTTAGTTGCTTTATATGCATCCACATACTCATTCGTTAGTTCTAAGCAAAGGCCATAGGCGGTAACACTTGTAGTATCACCACCTTTTTCGACACTCATGATCGTTAAATGATAGCCTTTGTTTTTACGAATAAAACTTAATTTATTGCCTTCAACTAAAAAGACTGCATCGTCATGTGCAGTCATTGTAGTAAATTCAAATGTATATGATGAGCCTTTCAAGTATGTATGCAAAATCTCATCAAAGTAATGCATTGCATTAGGCACAGTGTTATCTAAAAAAGCCAATACCTTATTATAAGGATTTAATATCGCTATTCTGATTTGTTCCATTATAACCATGCCTCCCTTATTCTAGCTTTAACTGTTGGTTGAGATTTAGTCCATTCTGAGCAAGTGACTTTTATTTCAGATGTTCCAACTGGTGCTTTAAAGTACTTGGTACCTAACACTTCGTCCTCTGGTCTAGCCATTCCATTCACATAAATATGAGATGACTTACCATCAATCGTGATATTTGTTCCACTTGGGTATCTATTAGGAATATCTTTCCATTTCTCTACATTCATCTTTTCAAAGTCGATAACATCAAATCCAATCATAGACATGAACTTATTGCCACCTCTATCACCCCATTGTTTAACCGCAATTTGAATCTTTGCGCACTTCATATTTTCAATCTCAGGAATGTAGAAGTTGTAGTATCTTGCCCAGAAGAAGAATCTAATGTTCGCTCCTTCTTTTAAAACATCGCAACTTCCCCATCTGTAATAAAAAGGATTCTGAGCTTGTAAATGTGATGTTGTAAATTCCCAATTTTTCAACACCTTACCATTTGCCCATATTTCATAATGGCCAGTGTTACCGATTGCATCTGTCTTGTACCAATTACATCCACAAATCAATTTATCATCTGCAGTCAAGAAGTTGATACACATTTCACCAGTCTGTCCCATAAGGCCGGCATAAAAACATAAATGAAACCAACAATAGAAGTTTTGAGCACCACTTGTATCTCCATTTGAATCTGCAGGTAATACAAACGTTCTTAAACCACCATTCGCATTTCCTTTTTTCGTTCCAGCAGAACCTAGTCCAATAAATTTATTACCAAACCATGTATGTTCAATTAATGTTCCATTCGTTCCATAAGTTGGATGCATTACATCCGTACCACCAATATCATCATTGCATTTATAGAAATCATCAATTGATGCTAACCATTCACTTTGTTTGTACGTCTCGCCATCCAATTCTTCGATTTTGCCATACTGCATAATTCCTTCTTCAGACACCAAGCCAATATATCCTGTTTCAGATGTTGTTTGAACATCATAATCAATACTAACTGGTACAGTTCCTTCATTTACAATATTCAACACTCCATCAGTAGCAGTAAACTCTTTTTCTGTGGTTGAATACTTCCTAGGGTCTGAGCAATAGATTTCAATCTCACCAATCACGTTGTTGCTTCCGCCATCAACCTGTGTATTTGAAGTCTTTGTTCCAATGAAATACTTATCGCTTTCATCGTTAAAAATTACTTTTACTTGCTCACCACTCAACAATTTATTCATTTTATTGAAAGCATCACGAAATTCTCTACTTCCTCTAGCTCTCAATTGATATTTAACAGTAATCGTTCTTGCAGGTGTAGTTTTATATCTGTAATAAGAACCATCCATTCCATCAATTTCTTGATCCGTAACTTCTGATTCCATTAACTCACGACCTGTTACAGAAAGTGTTCGATAACCATCAATTTCATTTTCTAAATATACGCCATTGTATGACATGGCTTCTGTCGGTAGGTTAGTACCGACAATGCCACTGTTCACTGTATTTACGAATGCATACATTACTTGTTACCTCGCAATCTTTCATTGAATTTAGAGTGTCTATCAAACTCACTCTGATTTGCTCTATATGTTGCACGTGCGAATTCTCTATCATTGATATAAAGTGGTGTTTCAATGGTTAATTCAGCATTGTTTGTGTAGTCGTATTCTGTGTTCAAGTCGCTCACAATGCCTCCAAAAGCCATTTTAGGAGCGCTCATTAGTGGAAGGTATAACAACTTCTCCGCAGCCTTTTTAACCTGAGGAACCATTCCTAAAATACCATTGCGATATCCTTTACCCCACCACATACCATCTTTATCTGCAATTTTAGATGGTGAGCCAATCTTAGCTTTTGCACGAATTGCCGCATCTGTTGCAGCTGCTAAACTAGCGGCCGCTGCTCTAACAGAACCTTCACTAGCTCTTAAACCATTTGCCAATCCTTGACCAATCATACGACCACAGTATTCTGCTCGTGATTGACATGAATTAAATGCAGATATAATTGATTGACAAGAACTTTTTGCAACTGATACGCCTGTTTTAAGACCACTACCTAACCCTTTAGTAAAGTTAGTTCCCATTGCGGTTCCTGATGTCGTTGCTTTTGCTTCTGCATTTGTCATTGCGGTAACAATTGCGTTAATAGACGTTACTGATGCACTAGATGCACTTGTAAATGCACTGCTAATTGTTGAAGCTACTGTAACTAACACCGCAATACTTGTTGCAGTAGCCATTACAGAACTTGCAACTGTGCAATAGCTCCTGCAAATGCAGTCATAGCTCCACTCGCAACTGTTAATGGTTCTGAAATTCCGCTTAATGAGCTTAAAGCATCTGATAATGATGGAATTGTTGCCGATAATGATTCAATACCTGCTTGAGTTGATACGATCATTGTTAATGCGGTTGCTAATGCCATCATTTGAGCACCAATATCGCCCATTCCACTTGATGCAGTTGCAATAGCTCCAATTCCTACTGCTACCGCTCCTAGACTAGCTCCCATATCAATTAAGTTAAGGCTCGTAATAATTTGGATTCCTTTCGCTAATTCTTTAAATCCTTTACCTGCGTTTAGTGCCGACTGTCCAATAGATTTAATCACTCCAGATACTGAGTTTAAGATTCCACTTACTGTTTCACCAAATGATTGAATCACATTTGAAATCCCTTCAAAAACATCTTTAATAACTGGGCCAAAAGCAGAGACAACATCTGCAACACCTTCGAGAACCATTTGCAAGCCTTCACCTTGTGAACCGACTAATGCCATAGCAGCACCAGTGGCAAGAATAGCTGCTGCCAACGCTAACCATGTAGTTGGCGGTACCATTGCAATCGCAGTTCCTAAACCTGTAAATGCAGTTGCTAAGCCCTGGCCGATCCCTTGCGCTACTGTACTGATTGCAGTACCGAATGATTCAATAACAGTACCGACTCCTTCTAATGCGGATTTAATTCCATTTCCAAGCCCTTCGAATACATTACTGATTGCATCTCCTAGACCGGTAATGATTCCTTTCGCTCCTTCACACACAGAAGAAATAACATTAGAAATCCCTTCAAACGCAGAATTAATAATCTGAGCTGCCTTAGATGTTTTTTGTGCAGTTTGTATACTTGCATTCCCAATATCAGGTACACCACTTGAAGATGGGCTAGATGTTGGAGCACCTTCTGTACCTCCAATGCCTTTGATTTTATCCATGATTGATTTTAGCTTTGAATAGCCACTCTGTGCAGAGCCAACAACTCCCTTGATTGTGCTAGTTAATTTGCTACCAACTTTTACTCCAACAAATGCTCCGGCTAACAATTTAACTGCACTCGCAAATTTCTTAACATCTTCTGTTTTAAGATTTGCTACAAAGTCTGCAATCTTAATTGTTACATCTGATACTTTAGATACAATATTTCCGATATCCTGTCCTAATTGTTCAAAGACTTTACTGTCTTGCAACTTATCCATTACATTTCCGATAGCATCCTTGATTTTATCGAACATTGTAATTGCGTTTTGTACTGCATCTGTTTTCATAAAGCCATCATAGAATTGTTGGATCATAGCTTTTGCATTGTTTGCTCTGTCTGCTAGCCAATCCATAGCTTTTGATACATTCTCCATGACTTCTGGTTTAAAATCCCATGTCAAACCATCGTCCTTAGTTTCCATGATTGAATTTCTGAAATCGTAGATTTTAGATTTAATCTTTTCTAGATTATCAACCAATCCTCCCATAGCTTTTGATTTCAACATGTTATTCATTGCAGACATGAATCCTTGTTCAAGGTTCTGTACCGCACTCTTGATGTTAGTCATGGATGTTTTAACACCTTTAGAAGCTTCTAATGCAGTGTCTGCAAATCCACCTGTTTCAGTATCACATTCAATCATTGCATCGTTTAACTGGTCAAATGAAATAGTTCCGTTCTGCAATGCTTCATACAATTCATTTGTATTTCCACTCGCAATACCTAGTTTTTTTGCAACCTTTGTCAATGCAGGTGCCATTGTTTCCTGTAATGTTCTCCATGATTGCATATCTACTGTACCTTTAGCAAGCATCTGTGAATACTGTTGTAATCCACGTGATGCATCTTCAGAACTAGATCCACTTGCTAAAAACGCATGGTTTAATGCGATTGTAGTATCCGTTGCCTTATCAATATTACCTGTAACTGCAGCTAACGATTTTGATGTTGTAACTACGTCTGCTAATGATGTAGGTAAGCCTTGAACTGATTGATTTAACTTTGCAACACTCTTTTGAGATTGCTCAACTTCAAACCCCAAAGACTTCATTACTTTTGGATAGGATTGCATGGTATCAAATCTGTTTATAGCACCATCAAAAGATGAGCTTAGAACGTTCATTGTTGCGCCAATAACCTTTGTTACACCAACGCCAGCCACAATAGATTTAACTCTATCGCCAAATGATTCACACGCTCCTAAAGCTTTTTTCATTGTTGAGGTCATGTTTTTATCGGTTGCCGACAATATAGCCTCAACGCTAAAACTTTCTGCCATTGTTATCCCTCCTTCTTTTGTTTTTTTATGAACTGTGCTAAACCATCAAACTTGCTTTTCTTATTAATGCCCATAACTCTGTCCAACTGCTTTTGATAATCAAAGAATTTATCGAATTTCGTATAAACAGGTTTCATCTTTTTACCTGCTCGCCTTCTTGCTTGCGCTGACATATTTAAATAAGCTTGCAAGTGTATTTCGTACTGTTTATCCACGATTTGAAGTTCTTTAGACTTCATTAAAAGCCGATATTCGTAAGGGGTAATATTATTTACCTGTTCCAAACTTTTGAAGTCTAGGTATCTAAAACAAGTCATAGCGACACGTTCATAAAATTCATTGAATGTTTCTTCTACTTCTTCTCTGCTTCCTGCGTGATCATCAGTGGCTTCACTTCTTTCTTGCACACATTCGCTTGAGATAAAAAATTGATTACATCCTCAAAAACTTTGTCGATATCATCAACGTCTTCTAGATAACTTTCGACATCCGCTTTCTTTAATCTTGGTGTTTGTCCTACATTCATGTAGAAAATGCAATCTGCTAATGCATCAATATCACCATCAATGATGCTTGCAACCATAAATTTCAAGCCTACTTCTTTTTTCTTGCCTGTATTAGGTACATCTACAGTTACTTTTTTGTTTACCTCGTGCAAGAACCCAAATCCTGCTACTAGTTTATAAATTTCTCCATTTACTTCAATTTCCATGTATTTACTCATTCAAAGTCCTCACTTTCTAAATACAAATATAAAAGGGGCTTTTCTGCCCCTATGTTCTATACGCTTTCTGTTTCTTTAGTTACATCTTTATAAACGTAAGATGCAATTTCCTGTTGTTCTTTAGTTACTGATGCATATCCATCTGCACCATTTCCATTTGCTCCAAACGTCAAATCAACTTCCACAGAGCCTTCTGCTTCAGATGAAATCGAGCATTCTGTTAAATATCCTTGGTAGTATTTGGCTTTAAACTTACCCACATTTGTTTCAGTTCCTTCTTCCGCTAGGTTTACTTCCCAACATTCGACTAATTCATCTGCCAACATAGCCTTTTCTAATTTATCAATGATTGCATCACCTTTTGGCATAATAGATGTCGATGTGATTTCAATTTCTGCCACTGATGGTGTACGAATAGTTCCATCTTTTGTAGCAGTTGTATCTGCATCTTTTGTAACGTTTCGTTCGTTTTCTGTTGGGAAAGCAATTGCACTAGCATTTTCTTTCTTTGAATCTTTTGCAACTCTGAAAAGATAAATAAGCTGCTTACCATTTACCGCTTCAATTACTTTATCTGCGAACATTTGTAAATCAAATTTCATTATTTTCTTCCTCCTGTAATCTTGAAATCCAACTCAAGAACACCATGCATCAATGGTGCTCCTGTACTTGAATCCGATAATATCCGTTGGTTGATATTTTGGATCATAAAAGCAAAATTGTTTGTGTGGTTAATTTGTCTAGCCACTTTCTTAATGATTTGCATGATTTCAGATAACTCTCCACGCTTCCTAGGGTTGTTGTGCCATACATCCACAACTTGCGTGATAGTGCCTAGAATCATTGTTTTATTTCCGTAATCGTCTACCAATTGACTATTACCGATATAAACATATGGGTACGAAGTTCCTTCACTTGGGAGAAACGTATCGTATACTTTAACATTTTTGCTTTTTAACGCTTTTTCTAATTGCACTTTTAGTGCAATGAATAACTCTTGTTGTGAATCCATTGCATCACCTACTTAACTAGCTTTTTCATATCTGACTTAAATATTGGTACTTGTTGTTTAAAAGCAGGTCTAACAAAAGGTTGTGCATCCATAAAACGTGTTCCAAATTCAACATAAGGTGCATAATGTGTGGTTGGCCCTTCTGCATATGTGAATCCGCCATCACGTGTTTCACCTCTGATACTTTTTTTAGTTGTCCCTATTGAATACCCTTTTGTAAATACTGCATTGCTGACAGTTTTACTTTGCAATTCAATACCATTTTGTTTAACCACTGTTTTCACATCTTCCAAAGAACAATTCTTTTTGAGCTTCTTATGCAGTTTGTCTAATCCTCTTATTTCAACTTTTGCCATTTATTTCACCTCAGACAGAATAAAAGACTCCTTTGTTCGGAGCCTACGTGAGTAATCAACTTTGTATTTATTTGTACCGATTCGAATATGATCAAAAGGCTTTTGATAGATGTTCTGTATATGACAAGTAAGGCTTCCTTGTCTGATTTGCCCGTATACCTGCATCATAGTTTCAGTTCTTGTATCCATTACGGAAGCCATTACCATTTCTTCTACAAGCGAATCATCTTCATAGTTACCTGTATTCTCGTTATAAGAGCCTTGCACAAATCTTTGAAAGTAAATAGGTTTATCGTACCTCATAAAAACCGAACCTTCCCTTTATTTTGATTGGCTTGCTCATCTCTCCAAGATTGAATCTCAGAAGAGAAAGAAGAGAAGTCATCATCATTAAATGACATTGACTCCCCTTCAACTGAATGTGTTTGAACACCTTCAGAGCCTATTCTATTAAAGCGTTTGATGGACACTTCAGTAATAATATATTCTAGTTCGTCAGGTATGATTTGGACGCTTAGAAGCGCTTTAAGTCGACTTTCCGTAAGTCTTACAATGGTATCTAGCTTTTCATCATCATTTTGCAAACCAAGAAGCAGTTTTACATCATTTAATACGGTTGTTGTCGACATATTCAATCACCTATGCCTTTAAATCAACAACTACATCACCTTTTGATACCGCTTTGTAGTTTTTGTCACATTCTACTACAGTACAATGATTAGTTTCTGCTGCTTTGATATCTGCTCCTTCTTCGAAGTTCTTCCAAGATTTTACATCTGCACCATATGCCACTGTTTCTTCAGAAGCTCCTACCTTGAATTTGAACTTGTTATTCATAGATTGCAACTGTTCTGCAACTGCTACTTTTGTAGTTCCTGTTTCCTCGCCTTTAGAAGCAGTCAATGTTAAATCACGTAAAGTTTGAGTATCAGCATCACCTACTGCAAAGTGTGCAATTGCATCTTGATATTCGCACATTAAACGTAATCCCATGATTGCGAACATATCAGAAATAGCACGATCATAGTTTCCTTCTACATGGAATCCTAAGAAACCAGTAGTGCTATCTGTAGTATATGAAAGTCCTGCTTTTACAAATTCAGAATCACTTGGATCTACATAATATGCAATGATGTTGTTCATTGGAGTAGCCACTACTGTTTTTTCTGCAACTCGGTCTGTTAAGAATACAATATCTGCTCCTAAGAAATTCTTAATGTATGTTAAACCAAATGCAGTCTGCATAGATACTTTAGCTTCTCCTAAATAGCGATATGCATCCAAAGTATTTACGAATACAACAATACCAGTGGTATTTCGTTTCATTTGTTGGAATTTGTGTTTAACATTACCAATTGCCATTGCGATAGCCATTTGCCAAGTAGCTTCATGCCCTACTAAACTGCCTAAATTCAACTGCTTATATAAGCGATCAGTGATGTTATCTTGCAAATCAATACGGAATTGTTCATCTGTATCAGCTACTGCAGCTTCATATCCTTTCTCTGCAATCGCTTCAATAGAAACGGCTTTACGGAATTTTTCAATTCGAATTGTATCGAACGTTTCTTCTTCAACTTTGTATTCGCTTAATGGAATTGATTCACCTTCTGCTACCTTTCCATCCTGTAATGTTCCTGTTACTTTCTTTGTTTTTAAAACAGAACCGTTTGCTTTACGAATTGGACGAATGATTCCTAATACATCCAATAAAGCTTGGATGTTCTTTCCAAAACTAGTAACAAAATCAATTTCACGTGCTCTAACCTGGATGTTATCTGCTCCTGTTAATCCTGTAGGTGCTGCAAACATTTGCAAGTTCATACCTTTATAAATTTTTTTCATATGTTAGTTCTCCTTTTTCTATTACTGGAATAAATCCATATTTTCCGCAATCATACGTTGTCTTTCCATTGGATCAGCGATATTCAAGATTGATTCACGAGTTACCCCTTTGTTTGAACCTCCACGTTTAGGACCGTTACCTTTCAGTTTTTCTTTAACTGCTTTTTCTACTTCTTGTTCAAACATCTTAACAAATGAATCAACCGCTTTTTTGGTTTTATCTGCATCCTGATTAACTAGAACAGATAAAAGGTCGTCACCAACGTTAATATTGTGCTCTGTGCACATTTTGCGTGCTTCATTTGTCATTTCTGCGATTGCGTTTTTTGCTTTCAATTCATCTAGCTCTTTTTGCACTTTGTCACGTTCTGCTTCTGCACGTTCCTGTGCATTCATGTCGGCTAAGCGCTTAGCTTCTGCTTTTTCTTTTTCTTGATCTGCTTTCCAACGTGCAAACCTTTTGTCAAGAATCGCATCCAAATCTTTATCTGAATATTTCTTTTCAGATGATTTGTCTTTTTCTTGGTTGTCTTGTCCTTCAGTTGATTGAGTATCTTTTGTTTCTGTACTCTCATTTTCACTTGAATTTTCATCCGCAAAAAGTTGTAAGCAAAAAGGTAGTCTGTCATTGAATTTTTTCATATTTATATTTCCTCCTATTTTTCTGACTTTGCTTGTCATTTCCCATATCTTTTTAAGGCATAAATGCTTGGCCTATAACCCATACAGTTTAACGACGTGAATGCTTGGTCTTGTTTGGTAATGTGGATATGTAGGCTTTGTAAGTCTTGGCTTTTCCACAAAAAATGCACCGTTGATTACGTACTTCAACGATGCATTCTAGCCATTGATCAAAATAAACCTTTTCGACACGCTCCAAATATTTGTGATTACACATCTCTCAGTTCCACACATTCAGGATATGCTTCTTCTGTGCCTTTGCATCCAATTCTGAAGAAATTAATTGCTAGTTCTCCAGCAAGGTCCAAGCCTGAGATATACAACGTCTTGCTATCTTTATCAGGTTCGTAATATCTGCAAAGTGCATCCGATGTTTCGTCGATTGAATTGGCCAATGTCAAAAATAGTACTGAGATAGCGCTGCAGACGATATCCTTTCCTATCGGAGCGTAACGAGCATGGCCATGTACTTCAATCAGGCAATCACTTTCTGTCTGTTTAATCTTAATTTTTATCACATAGTATCACTCCCTTGCATAATAAAAGGCCACTCGTTTTTGAGTGACCATAATTACATCATATTTTTTAATACTCATCATTTAGTATGTTAAAGCGGAAAGGATATTGTTCGGTAAATCAACATCTGAAAGGCGGCCTTCATTTTTCCTGAATTCCTCTGAAATTTTGTCCCAGTTCTCATATAAAACTTTTGCGTTTTCCCAATCTTCCAAAAGATTTTCAAAAAAAACTTTATCGTCAGTTATTTTGCCATCTAAAACTGGTTTATTTTTCATAGTTATCAGTTCCTTTCTACACCAAAACTATAGCCTTTTTTCAAGCAATATTATAAGTACTTAAGTACCTGATATACAATTACAAAATAATCATCTCTTGCCATGACTTCCTCCAAAAACAGTTACTTAATTACATAACCCTTGCCCGGTTTTTTCAATTCTTCTTGATGTTTCTCAAAAGCTTCCTTAATTTCTTGTGGTGTGTCCGGTTTTAACACCTTTACTTTTAAATCCGACTTATCCCAATCTATATAGGGATACCAACTTGGCATCAACTGCATGATTACATTCGCTCCCTCAATTTAGCTTCTACTAGACGTTTTATTTCTTTTGATATTTCATGAGCTTTATTACCATTTATAAAGCAATCGCTAAAGGCTTCTGCTAAAGCTTCTGAGTTATTGATAGAAGCATATCCTGAAATATCCTTAATTAAATCATTTAGTTTTTTCCCTTTAATTATACCCTTTGCTCTAAGATTATTAAAGGCCTCTAGAACTATTTTTTCAGCTTCATTACAGTTATTCCAAGCGTTTTCTTTTTGTAATGTGTTTTTGTAGTTTACATTCCTATTCAAAAATACGAATTCTAAAGCATGAGCGGATTCATGTACCATATCGCTCTCAATTGTTGTACCTTTTATCCAATATCCCCTTTCAACTTGCTCTTTTATAAGATTTCTATAGGCATCTGGATCTTTAAAAAACTTAGGATTTAAGCTAATGTCGTTTTCATTTGGTCTAAACACCATTGCTCCATGCTCAGAAGTTGATATTCTCTTTACATATTTATTGATTTCCGGATATTGATTTAGCATGTTTCTTAAGCTTTTAAGTGATCTTGAAACACTTGAGTAATTAAGCTCTTTTGCAGACTCGTCTATCTCAATATTAAAATCATTCTTCCATTCTGTGGATAAATCGGCATAACGCTTATCGCTTGATGCTTCCGTGAGTTTACTTTTTACCTTTGACATTAAAAAGCCTTTGCTTTTATCTGATTGCCTTTCTTTCCACTCATCAAACCTTAAACTGTGTTCTCCATTTGCTAATCCATCTAGCCATTTTTCATACTCCTTACGGTCTGAATGTGGTGCCGTTGCACAATGACAATTCGGATGTAAAGGTGGAGCATTTTCTCCTATTTCCATGTCTTTAAGTTTGAATGTTTTGCCATCCATTTCTTTACATAATGGACACACATCTTTTAAGCTGCAGGCTATATATTCATACTCATCTATTCCGTTTGATTCGTAAGATTCTGCCTGTGCTTGTGTTTGAACTCGTGCAATTTCTGTTCGCAACAATCTTTCTGCATTGCATCTTGATACATCGAATTTCTTTCGTATCTGAGGGATAAACTCTCTAGGATTCTTGCCTTGAATTAATGCATTGGATAGAACACTGGATAAACTGTTTTTTAGCTGGTCTTGATTTACCCAAATTCGTTCTGAAAAGGTTGCATTCTTAAAAGATGAATCTGCTACTGTTTTGGCCATCTTCGCATTGTCAATCACAGTATCACCTAAGATAGAAGCATTACGTTTGATCTCTTCTAAATATGCTCCTTCTAGTTTATCACCAGTATACGATTTCAATTCGTCATGGCCTGCCACAAGTTCTAATCCGATGTTTGCTTTTAAAAGTTCCAATCGGTTGACATTCATCGTTAAGTTATAAAGTCTCATCTGTTCATTGGCTTCATCTGAAAAGTTCTTTTCCTTTACATACTTCTTAGCTTTTCTTTGATATGCTTTGATATCTATGTTTGAAACTCTTTTTTTAGCTTCTGCCATGGTAATGTTTTCTTTATTTGCATAGCGACTAAAAAAGGATTCGATTTCCTTTTCAACCGAATCCATCATATTTGCATATATTTCTTGTATCTCATCCGCATATTCCTGTTCATCTTTTAAGCGTTTCTTTTTCCATTCAAGTTCACGATCTCGCCAATATGTTTTACTGCTCATCGTTTTGTGAATCCTCGTTATTTTGGAAGATTCGGTTTTCAGTTTCTACCATATCATTCTCATCTTCCTTTTTGATACGTTCCATTTCGGCATTTGTATCCTCAACTGCCGAGATAAACGACAACTGGGTTTCGTGAGACACGATTCCTGATAATTGTGCAGCAGTCTGTGCTTCTTCTAATAAGTTTGCAGGATAATTTTGTGTAAACTTGTATTCAACCTCAAGCCAGTCGTTTTCAGAACGATGTGTGATTGCATTACTAAATAAGACACGATATCTACGATTCATTCCAGACGTGAACTTTCGCTCTTTCGCTTTTGCAAGGTTTGACATAGAAAGAAGTTTATATCTCAATGCAATACCTGATGACGTTCCAAAGTTCTCGTCATTGATATTGGCTACCATTGAGTTTTGGAAGATTAAACGCTCTAATCTGTTAATCAGATTTTCCTGTGTTGCATCTGCATTTGGCTTTGACATGAAATCAACTACGATTCCATCACCACTTCCATCCATTGACTCAAAGTTAATTGTTCGATTATCACGAATGTGTACCAAATCTGAATCTTCTACTTTCGGACCCAGGATTTTTAAATAGGCATCTGCAAAGTAATCAACATCATTTGCCTTTTCTGACATTGCTTTGTTATAGGCATTGATCAAACTGTATGTAGATTCAAAAATAGACATACGCTCTTCATTCTCAATAAATTCGGTTGCAGGAATATCGTTGAATCCATGCTCTACGCCATTAAATATATGAATACCGCCTTTATCGTTGAACTCATACTTATATGTTTTGTCATAGATATACCCACGCATAACCTCGTCTACAATCTGATAAGTTACAAAATATCTTGGTTTCTGAACTGTTGATTCATCATAAACCATGAAACCTTCTCTTGGATCTAAATAGGTAATCCCTAAATTTCCGTAATCATCATTAAAATACAATTCATATCCTTTTCCAAAAACACTACAAATCTTAGATAGTTCTGCATTGTTATCGTCTTGGTCATTGTATTTATCTAGCAAGTTGATATAATCATCAATTTCTTTTTTCTTAGAAGATACTTTGATTGGAACACCAATAAAAAAACCGTTGAATGTATCAACAATGTATTTTGCAAAGTTTACTACCACACGGTTATCTGGTTTATAAGATTCTTTGTCGGCTTGATGTAAGATCGGATAATCGCCAATATAGGCATCATATAGCTTTTTATACCTGTCTGTGATTAACGACATATGCTTTGTTATCAATCCATTCAACACTTCAATATTAATGATGTCTTTATCGTCAGATAGCTTAAATATCGTATCCGGTTTAATAATGTATGCGTTCATTAAATACCTCCTTTAAATGTCCTTAATTTAACTCGTCCAAATGTATATTTTTCAACTGCATAACGCATTGCATCCATTAAGTGGTTAAAATCATCAATTGGACGATTTATTTTGTTCCCTAACCTATCTTCATCCCATGTATAGTTACCAATTTCGGTTATGAAATTAACACATCTAGGATGAATGATGATTTCAAAATCTTGAATATATTGAATCCCATGTGTAATGGAATCCTTTCCCTTTTGTGATTTTTCAACACGAAGACCATAACCCCTGAGTTCATCAATCGACTTAGGTTCTGCACAGTCTGCCGTGAAAGACTTCTTTTGATAATGCACGTTTTCAATCTCTTCATATAGCTTTTTATTGGAAAGACCTTTTTTATAAATTTCATCCCAAACATAAAGCTTTTTATTTTCTGTATCAATGAAACCTATAAAAACTGCAGCAGGGTCATTTGTATACCCAAAGTCAATACCATTTACAGAATCACAGTTGATGACTTGATCCAGTGTAAATTCTTCTTCTTTCCAATTCTCATAAACCAATCCATCAACAATACCCCAATTTCCTAATCCAGCAACTTGATATCGCCTAGGATTTTTCTCCTTCATGTTATCGAACAATCTTAAATCGGCTTCATCTAGCCATTCATTACACTTATAATTGGTTGTGATGGCTAATATATCAGGGTCATCCTTGGCATCAAAGAATCTTTTTTTAAGCCAGTGGTGTTCATTCCATGGGTTGAATGTAATCATCCACTGTTTCCAAAGATAAGGCGGTAACTCACCACGAATCGACTCATCCAATGTATCAAAGTCTTTTTCGCTCGTTATTTCATAAGCTTCTTCGAGCCATACCCAACATAGAAACCCATAATCTACAGTAATGGATGTTATTTTTAACGGATCATCAAGCCCTCTAAAGAGAATCTTTTGCCCAGTTGGAAGATAAGTTGCTTCCAAAGGTGAATACTTGAATTCCCATAAGTGTTCAACCTCTAATCTTCTTGTTGCCCATTTTAAATCCGTGAAGCACGAATCTTTAAGTGTTCGATAAGTCTTACGAACTACCAATGTATTCGACTTATCATACTTCATCATGTTGTAGATAATTCGCAATGCAGTTGTTTTTGACTTCTTAGAAGCACGAGAACCTTTGCATGCTGCATAACGTCCCCTGAAGTTCCAATAGGATTTATATCCTTTTCCAACTATTTTAGGTAACTTGATAGATTTAGTCTTCAAGCTCATCTTCTCCTTCAAACTTAGGTACTACGATTTCTGCTTGAACTTTATCCGTAAATAACGAATATCTTTTTCCTAGTAATTCCGCAGCTTTATTTGCATCAGAAAGCTTCGCAGGAATCTCAACAATTTGAGGAACTTCTTCTTTGACTGTTTTCTTTCTCGGCTTTCCATCTCCTGTATCGACATACTCTGAGCGTTCTTTTGTCACTGTAACAACAACAGATTCTTTCATTTCTCGTCGCATTACTTTTGTGAGGTATTCCATGACTTCTTGAACATCTGCCACATTGTTACTGTGCGCTTTCTCAAGACACTCATCCACATATTCTCTGATATGCGGTAAAGCTAATAACCTAGATGCATGCTTCGATGCATTATCTCGGCTCTTGCAATTCTTATAAACTTCCAAATAAGCATCCACTGCGTTCATCGTTATCAAATATTTCTCACAAAAAAGCTTCTGTTTTTCTGTCAACTTAGCCATAGAATTCCTCCTTTCATTATTTTGAAATTAAATATCTGTCTTAATGCCCTTTCCATCCTTTTCTTGGTGAGCCAGCTCCTCTTACCCACAATTGATCTACTTCTTTTGCTATTTGTCTTTTTCGACGACGTTGTTCTGAATCTTTATTAGCTAAATCTCGGCTTGTAAGCTTTTGTACTTTATAACCCATAGATTTTGCCCTAGAAGCTATATCGGATAAGGTCCTAGGAATTTCCCTACTTCCACTATCAGCAAATGATGCCCCAGAAAAAGAAAATACTTTCTTCCCTTTTTGCCTATACTCAAATACAGTTCCATCTCCTGTGGTAACAGTTAAACCAACTGTCCCCCCGATTTACATATTGTCCTCTTCCACCCATAAGTAAATTTCCTCCTTATTCATGTATAAAAAAAGCACCTTGAATTAACAAGATGCTTAGATAGCGTTTAAAATTTAAACTGATATTTTTTAACAAATCGAAAAGGCGCTCCGATTCGAACGGAGGTTTCCTCAGTGCATATCGTTTTGTGATATGCATACATCAAAGTGTAATCACCCCTATACGACTACCTTTTCTTATTTTTATTTAACCATAACCGTTTTACACGGTCAACCATTTTCCTTTCCTCTGCAGTCAAGTTTGTGGCACCTTTTTTCCCGTCACGTTCAGAATGATAATAGCCATGATGAGTATGTGGCTTCATATTTTGATGATCATGTGTTAAATCAATCTGTTTTGTACGTTTATTTGAATTGTCGTAATAAGAAATTGATGAAATCTCGTTTTTATCATTCACTGTGGCATATACTCGCCCTCTGGTCATCGTTTCCATTGGAGATTTAGCGTTACTAGCATTGACTTGCTTCACAAATTTAATATTTCCACTCTGATAAACTGTATTGTATTCGCTCCCATAAGGCTTTCCACTGTCACTGACACCGCTGCTTGCTCCTCTACCTCCCATGTTTTCTTGCCCTCTCTATGACTTTATTTTTATAATTGATGTTAGCATATAAATAGGACTAGTCAAAAAGAGAAAATTTACACCAGTGGTA
>OFPS01000673.1_pt1 | contig 31003 bp, 24 predicted proteins | sample 1542111 | NCBI WGS metagenome assembly OFPS01 (sample SAMN04209233, study PRJEB22552) | human gut metagenome | biome: gut; material: feces | host: Homo sapiens | place: USA: Oklahoma | reverse complement strand
CTACCACTAAATTCATGATTAAATCCATTGGATTATTCATCAGCATAAAACAAGTGCTCATATTTTCTCCCTCAATATATTACCCTTATATTCACTAATCCCAATCTGCAATTTATTATATTTAACAATTCCAATATGATTAGTATATCCGAAAAATATAAAATATCTATATTGAAGTTATTAAATTTTCATCAATCCTTCATTTTATATAAAATAGAATAACCATAATAAAATTATTTATTTCCTTTATTAATACATGAAAGACTAATGCTCTAAATAATCATATTTGAGCATTAGCCTTTTTCTATTTCTTTACTATTGCACTATATTTAATATCTTGAGCACTTATCAATAGAGATATTTTAGCTTTTATATTTATATAGTAATTTAATTAGGATAAACTGTAACACAATAATATATATGATTTGTGTACCAAAGAAATCCATAAAAATACGATCATCTACATAGAATAAATATAAAGGATACACAAAGGTTGCATATGCCAATATCATTTGAATACTATTGCGCTGTCTACAAACATAGTACAAAATCGTATACACCATAATGATAAGCAATGCGAAGAGATACATACCTACTAAAGAAAAGTCGTGGTAATATCGCATTAACGATGTGTATACATTCGTATCAATATTGTAAAAATAAGTAAAGAATAAGAAAATACTTGGTTTCGGCAATGCGAAACCTAACGTATTCAAATTACCATAAGGGCCTACAAATATAGTTTGCCCAATCAAAGTAGAGTCAGCCAATTGATACTGTAAAATCACATCGAATGCGGATAATGAAATTCCTGCATAATGCGCCAAAATTTCAAAAGCTGATTTATTTGAACTGATACCCTTTCCAAATAATGTACCAATTACGACGAAGAGTAGGAAGAAAGCTACAAAGGATAGCCCCGCTGTTGTTAATAGTTTCTTCACATATTCAAAGCCTTCATACTTGCGATATATAGCATGACCGACAATAGTAAAAATAAATATAACAAGCGTGATAATTAAAATTCTCCCAGTCGTTAGATAAACGAAGGGGAAGAAAAATAATAATGGTACCAAATAACATAGATTGGACCACTGCCACGCTTTAAAAATCGTACGCTGGATAAAGGCAAATATTGATACATATGTTATTTGTTGTACTAGAATTTGATAATATGCCATCCACCGAGATAGCTTAATATCAGAACTCTCATTCATAAAATAAGGTCTAAGAGAAGTAGCAATGCCTAGTATACCATTCTTATTTCCCACCTTCTCCGCTAAGGTATACATCTCATGACCTGCTAAGCCTACAATAACACCTAACAATATCCATAAAATCCCTTGGCGATACACCGGAATGCACACATCACTTATATTCTGCATAGATACGCTTGCTTTCACCATAAGCCTATCATTTAGGCAATAGGCTACATAGAGTGCGCCTATTGTCATAACGATTTGAGCAATGATGAGGATTAACACGGTACTGCCATGCATGGGCAATTGCCAGTGCTTCACCATAACGCTGCACAAAATACTGGCAATCGTTAAGGACGACTGTGTTGCGATAACTGGCGATAGTAAATCAAAATCTAGAGCATATAGCGTCACTAACAACAACAAAACTGATGATAGGGACAGCGCTGTGAACCAAAATTGGCTATCTACCATGACGATACTTCCTTACAGCTGTTACAGAAACAAACAAGGTCATAACCATACCACCTAAAACAAAGCCTATAATACCATACTTCACAGGTAAGAAACCTTCATTTTGGAACTGTGCATCTCCTTCTATAATTTGTTTATCAACGATTCGGATAGAATAGTTAGAATTAATAGCTTGTACCTTGCTATTAGTATAGTTAATATATTGATCAAATAACATATCTAAATGAGCTTTTGTATAATCTGGATCTTGTACATCATTAGGGTTAAACATAATATACAATTCATAAATTTTAGGATCATCCGTATTTACAAAAATATGTTGTTGATACCATTTAAATTGGTTCACTGCAGACATCGTATTCCAATTGGCGTTCAACTTAGACCAATCTAAAACATGAGATGACTGTTTTACAAAGCCCATGATAAAGCCTTGAGATTGCAATAATCCCCTTAGATGAAGATCCTCTTTCACCATGGTATTTGGAGTCTTATTATCTACTGTAAAGATAACAGATGCATTGATGGGACCATGCACCATGGTTGGTTTTACTAGTACCGTACGAGACACGATGATAACGATAGCACAAAGGATACCTACGAGGGCTATTTGCCACCATTTTCGTTTAAGGTCGTTTAAAATATATGTATTCATATGCTTTCACTTCTTTATTTAATTATAAAAATCTAAAATCACTAGCATTTACGAATTTAATACATCTGTAGAGTACATAGATTTCTGTTAAAAGCATGGTCAATGCTGCGCCATCGGCCCCCATGTAATAGAGCAACGGGAACACAATACATAAATCTAGAATTGCGGAATGAACTAAAATCGTAACAAATTCCTTTTGATAACCAAAGGATATCATGCCGAAGAGGCCATAAATATTGCTCGTAATGACCACAAGTGGCAAAAATGCCAAAATTTGTAACACTGATACGGAATCTTCATAACTTGGCCCCAAGATGTAATAGACTAACCATTTAGCAGTTAAGAAAATGCCGATACAGAGCAAGGACGTACCAGAACACAAGATAATCGTTGCTTTACGCAATACCGATTGAGCACGCTCCTTAGATTCCTTAGCAATTTTATTAACAAATGGATATAACGCGTCTACTACAGGACTTAATCCTCCTCTGAAAGCATCGATAATACGATTTGCTGCCGTATAGATACCTACTACGTAATCGGAGGTTACTAAACCAAGGAATACGATGGTAGAGCTAGTATAGAGATTAATAGCCACCATGGAACCAAAGTAAGGAACGCTATCCTTAATAGCATCCTTAATATGACACCATTTAATACGCATCAGAATATCTGGGTATTCCTTGTAGATGATGATCCACGAGAAGACCGCTGCAATCACATTAGTAATAGATTGGAAAAAGGCAGCCCACACGATATCATCTAAGGTATTTACAAAGATAAAGATCCCCGCTACCGATACGATACGACCTAAGATACTAACAAAGGTGATGTAGCGCATCTTCTGTATTCCTTGAAAGAACCAAATTGGAAACAGAGCCGTACCAATAACATTTAAATACACCGCCCCATAAAGGAGTGCATTATAATTGAACCAGTTAGACAGGATAAACATCAATATCCCAAACACAGCGGTTATAACGGCGAGAATAAAGAGCTTAGCCCCCATGATGGAGCTAAAATAGAAACCTCGCTTCAGCCCCCTATCGTGACGAGCAATACTTTTCGGACCACTCAGATCAAAACCAAAGTTTGAGAATAGCAAGAAGTACTGTACTACGCCTGTTGCAAAGGCGATCTGACCAAAGCCATCAACGTGAAGAACCCGCACTAAATAAGGGAAGGTAATAAAACTCAGAATATATTGAAGACCTTTTACAGTAAGCAAAGATGCAATATTTTCCATTAGTTTAAAATTTATTTTCATTGAATATACCTATTGCATATACTTAGCTTTAAGTAGATAGAGTTTTGATATAATCTCAATTCCTAAATTATTTCCTATTAACTTTCTTAGAAAACCTGATAGCCATAAACTACTCCTCATATCAGATACTAATAATTTGGGATGTTTTATATATTCTACTATATTTCTACTTTTAATCATTGAATTATAAATATAATAGTTTTCAAAAAATGGAAATTCTCCCCAGTATTCTATATCCAAATTACTCGGATGTAGTAAAAAGGTCTCTATATTAGAAAAAATAAGTGAACTAGATGTCTCATCTACTAGTTGATGAGGAAATACATTGTAAAAATCCTTTGCCCCTCTATGTAAATCTAACAATCTACTTTTATATTTATCAGGACAAGTATCATACTCATATTTTGATAATACTGGTTGTACCTTATTTAATTGACTAATATAGCCTAAAGTTGTTCCATGTGGAGCAGTAAAGAAAATTTCTAAAAATAGATATCCAAAACGTAATGCACTTTTTAAATTAGGATTATTACTAATATCCATATAAGAATGATTAGGACATTGTGTATTTTGAAAGTATAATGGAATCCATTCAATATCTATATTATGATATTTAGTAAATTCTACAAGACCATTATAAATTGTACCAGAACCTAAATCGACAACACCTATACGAATATTAGAACCTAAAGACTCTATATATTGTTTTAGCAAATTAGATTCATTAATAGAGTTTTCATATACAATATGTTTTACAGAATCAAATAAATTTGCTATTCGATTATCTTGAATTAATTCCTGCTTTGTAAATTCTTCTGACTCACTAATACCAAATTGGTGCAACAAATTAAAATTATTTTCTAAACCTAACTTATCAAATAATATGGTAGCAGAACTTTTTGTCGGCCAAGATTTATATAAGTTTAAGATATCTTCTAAATTCTCTTGATATTGAATCATGGGAACAATCATAGACCTTCTAGATAAATAGAAATATTCTGTATCACCTAGTATATGATTTTCTTTACAGATATCCTCTAATATATAGCCATCTCGAGCCAAAAAAATAACCTTGTCTAACTCTTCTTTGATTTTATGTTGACCAATCCAATACAAAAAGCCACTAATTATAGGACCAAATACTTCAAAACCTAATTTATAAGCAAGATTATCCTCTTCTTTACTATATTTACTAATAAATCCATTTAATAAAGAAAAATCTAAAGATATATCCGATTTTTTTTCATCTATATAATGCGTATTTGATTGTTCTCTGACCCAATATGTATCCGCTCCAACAGCGCTTGCTTTGTTAACATCCGCATTTTTATCATTACCAATATGTAAGATATTGGTAATATCTGCATTTATATCTTGAGAAACAATTTTATAAAGTTCTCCAGATTCATGTTTCGTAGCACGATATTCACAAGAAACAAATAATTTTTTATAACCCTTAACACCTATATTCTCTAATGCAGATTCAACATCAGCGTGTCGCAAATACATATCTGAAATTATATAAACATCTTTACCTTTACTAAGTGCATAATAAAATGCATCAACAATAGGTTTGTTCGGCGTAACCAAAGTATGTTCAAACTCTAACTCTAAAGTTTTACAACGCTTTGCATTATCTTCACCTATAAGATTAGATAAATGTTCATAAATCTCATCAATATTAACTTCAGAATAATCATATGCCTTTCGTGCAATCTTATCTGCTTTGCTACGTTCATTATAAAAATTAAAAGATTTTGCTCCAAATCTTTTTTCCCACTCTTGATCTACTAATTTCCATAAATCTCTATCTTTAGAAACAATTCGACGCAATAATGTATCATACACATCAAATGTAATGACTGGATGTACATCAATAGCTTGTTGTAATACTAAATCCATTTCTTCTCTCCAACTATTACACTAGCTCATGATAGGCATCTATCAATAACTTCTCTACACGCTCTGTCTCGTTCCCGATATCATAGCCAGCAATTTTTAATTCTTCATAACGACTCTGTCTATTATGTTGTTTACTATTTACTATTGCCTTAGCCCATGCTGTAGGACCTGCTTCTAATGAAATAAATTGAGTGGATGGTAAAAGTCCCAATTCTTTAGTTACTGTATCAGATAAAAGCAGTGGTAAATCCGATGCTTGTGCCTCGATTCCTACCACGGTAAGTCCTTCAAAAAAGGACGGCATTACAAGTACATCTGCAGCCTGCATAATCTTGTTTACATCATCTCGTCTACCTAGTAAACGAACGGCATTCGCTAAACCATATTCTTTGATTTTTCGTTTGACTTCCGTTAAAAATTCACTCTCTTCCGTAGTGTCCCCTACTAGCAACAACACAGAATTAGGCTGAATCGCATAAACTTCCTTAAATATATCGAGTAAGAAACTATGATTCTTTTGATACGAAAAACGACCAACATGTAATAAGGTCAATTCTGTGTGTAAACCTAAAGCGTTCCGAGTTTCTTCCCGAACTATCAGATCTGCATCGTATTTGTGAATATCGATAGCATTATAAATAACATGGTATGGATTGTCTTTAAACATCCATTGTCCTGCAAATTGACTGCATGCAAAGCGCAAGTTAACACTCCAAGCTAATAATTTCTTATTCATCCCCACTAGGAGACGACGAGCCAAGCCTTGCTTGTTTTCAAAACCTGAATTATGGCTATGAATAACACGAACAGGAATGCCAAAGATTTTTCCCAATACTAGAGGAAACACGTATTCCAAGCTATTCGTATTCAATACGATTACATCATAAACGCCTTTATGTTGTGATAATATATTGAACCACTGCCAATAATGGAGTAGTGGTTTTTTATGTCTAGAAACAACCTTAAAAATCTTGCTGCCAGAGGCTAAGATTTCATCTTCATAACAAATAGAGTATTCTCCTGTGATGTTCACAAAATCATAATCGATTTTAGTCTTATCAAGATGTCTAAATTGTTCTATCAAATATGTTTCTATGCCACCTAGATTACGTGTCATTCCCACTTGTAACACACGTAATACACGAGGTTCTCGGTTTGTCATAATTGTGCTTCTTTCTAATTAGATTTAATCTTCGCAAATAAACCTTTAAGATGATGGCGTACAAAAGAAATACACTCCGTGCAAGCTATAATGCCTAGGTTGCATTTATACTTTAAGAGGCCAGATAATACGCCGATAAGAGAGGTGCCTCCCTTCATGTGAGGCTCCATGGATTGATAAACACTATCGTTCCACAACGCTTGTAGCCATTTGTATTTGCCATATAAGGACGAAACGGCCCCCATCCGTTCCAAGGCGGAATATATATATTTAACGTATAATACGCTCAATAACTGGTAGCAATGTGTATCATCAATACCTGTATTAACCATGTACTGATGGATAGTTTCTACCTTCAAACGGTACATTTCGTAGTACTTAGGCTCCCATTTCTTAGATAGACTCGTCTTATCTAGGTCGAGCATATAGTGATAATACACATGAGGAATAGTCCCCATGGACTGTGCATGAGTTAAGTATTCGAAGGAGAACATAAAGTCCTCCATAATGTACTCCGCAGAAAACTGAATATGATGGTCCTCTATAATCGATCGTTTATAAAAGCCATTACATGAATAACCAAAGAGAGGAATATATTCCATTTCAAGAGCCATCCGCAAAATTGAGGTAGCATCTTCAAAAATAAAATCTACTACATCATTTATCTTATCTAAAATCCTTTCTTCATGTTCAATATAATGTTCCACAACTCCATATTTCCAGAAGTCCACCTGTGGATATTCCTTATATCTTCTAAAAATAGCGGATAAGATACTTTCACCATAGTAATCATCGGAGTCCATAAAGGTTACGTATTCGCCGCGTGCAATGGACATGCCATAATTGCGAGCATTACATACGCCACCATTTGGAATATGGCGAATCACAAGACACATATCAGGATAGTCACTAGCCAATGTATCAAGCAGTTCCCCTGTTTTATCCTGAGAACCATCATTTACAATAATCAACTCATATAGGGATGTGTCTACATTTTGTGAATATACACTGTCTATAACTTGTTTAATTGTAGTTTCCGCATTATATGCTGCAACAATGATAGATAGTACTGGATTCACAATGGTACCTAGCCTTTTCTTTGTAAACCAAATTTACGCAACACAAAGGAACTACCTTTTTTCAACCAGTTTTGTGGCTCCATAAAAGATACATTTTGTTCTTTATAGTTAATGTTATTGGCCTCAAGCCATACGTCGAGCAAGATTTCGCTTACGAAACCATAGATGCGCGCTTCGTATGTATCATAATCGGAAATATCGACGCGATGTTCAATCTCTTCCAAGATGGAGAACATCCACTCGCAGTATTGATCAAATAGGTCGCGGCGCATGACGAACATATTGAACATGTGCGCCCATGTACGATTACAAACCTTTGTAAAAGCAGCGCTATATTCAGGATATTTTTCAGCGATGATTTGCTCTGCCGCATCAAGACCGTCGCTGTGATGAGCATGATTATAGTGAGAACGGTTAGATTCAATATAATATTTACGCTTATCTGCTACCACAACAGGATACTCTGAAAGTAGTTTTTCCCATTCTGGACCTGTAAGAATTTGATTCTTTTTGTCCTCTACGGAACGCACCTCTTTGCGCGTAAAGTATCGTCTGTAATGAACGAGACCGATATAGTCCGCATCAAGGTTTTTCCAAGCCCAATAAAGGCCTGTTAATTCACAATAATTCGCATTTTTTGAGGAGATATTATCTCCTGTATGATCGCCGGTATAACCAATATCAGCTTTGCCTTCTCGACCTACATGGATTGGCATGTATACGGAATCCTCTGGCATCCAATATTGCTTATGGGTGGCTACTAAAATCTTAATATTCACTAGTACTCTCCTACATGAGTGTTGTCTCTCAAGTCTATCTACTTACCATATGAAAACTTATTTAGGCTAACTCCTTTTCTACTAATGCCAAAGCGCTAGCAATAACCTTATCCATATCGTAATATTTATATTCCCCTAAACGACCACCAAAGATAACATTGGAAATCGTTTCAGCCTTTTTAACATATTTTGCGTAAAGATCTAAATTCTTTACATCATTTACTGGATAATAGGCCTCTTCGCCAATTTTCCAGTCTTTTGGATATTCTTTTGTTACATATGTAACAGGTTGTGTACCAAATTCAAAATGCTTATGTTCAATAATGCGAGTATACGGAATGTCCCCTTCCGTATAGTTCACAACGGCAACACCTTGATGGTTTTCCTCTTCAAGACGTTCTGTTTCAAAGTGAAGACCACGATATTCCAATACACCTTCAGAGTAATCAAAATACTCATCAATAGGACCTGTATAGATAATTGTATCTGCCAAGGCTTCATATTCTTCGCGATGTTTGAGGAAGTCTACGCCTAAACGAACTTCGATGCCCTCTAACATGCGTTCAATCATCTTCGTATAACCGCCCATAGGAATGCCTTGAAAACGGTCATTAAAGTAATTGTTATCGTATGTATAACGAACTGGTAAGCGTTTAATAATAAAAGCTGGCAATTCTGTACATTTACGGCCCCATTGTTTTTCCGTATAGCCTTTGATGAGCTTTTCATAAATATCTGTACCTACAAGGCTAATAGCTTGCTCTTCTAAGTTCTTAGGTTCACTTGTAATAGCAGATCGTTGCTTAATAATGATGTCCTGTGCCTCTTTAGGAGTTCGAATATTCCACATTTTGGAGAAGGTATTCATATTAAACGGCAAATTGTACATTTCACCTTTATAATTCGCTACAGGACTATTTACATAGTGATTGAACTCAGCAAATTGATTCACATAATCCCACACATGCTTTAAGGATGTATGGAAAATATGAGCACCATACACGTGAATGTTAATATTGTCTTTGTTTTCACAATACAAATTACCTGCTATATGATTACGACGATCGATAACAAGTACAGATTTACCACGCTTGTGCGCCTCATGGGCAAATACAGCACCGAATGGGCCTGCCCCAACTACTAAATAATCGTATTTCATTAATAGGCCCCTTTCGACTTAACAACAGCCAACACAGTTTTCAATAGATATACAATATCGATCCATACGGACCAGTTATGAACATACCAAGAATCCATCAAAACACGCTCTTCATAGGTAGTATCGCTACGACCGCTCACTTGCCATACACCGGTAATTCCTGGTGGTACAAGGTAAAAGTCGTTGATATAGTCACCGTATTTTACGATTTCATCACGCACGATAGGACGAGGACCTACAAGGCTCATATCCCCAACGAGAACATTCCACAATTGTGGCAATTCATCAAGGCTTGTTTTGCGAAGGAATTTACCAATACGAGTAACACGAGGATCATCTTTTAATTTGAAATCTCGTTCCCATTCCTCACGGGCTGCAGGATTTTCTTTCAAATATACCTCTAATGCCTCTTGTGCATTCGGCACCATGGAGCGGAATTTATAGCACGGGAACTCTTTGCCACCTTGACCAACGCGCTTATGACCAAATACGATAGGCCCTGGAGAATCTAGATAAATCAGTACGGCTACAATGGCTAAAATTGGCAAAATCAAGAGGCCCCCACATACGGTAGCTACAATATCAAATATGCGCTTCATAATGCGGTTAGACTTGCGAGCCAAGTTATTTTGTACGCGCAATACAACGGCTTGCTCTTCCATCATGCCACGAGCCGTAATATTACTTGTGGGCAAACCAAATAATTCAGGCACAAAGGCTACTCGTTTTACCAATAATTGCAATCGATTGATCAAAGATACTAACTTTTTAGGTTCTAACCCTGGTGCACAAATAAGAACTGTTTGTACACCTGTATCTTTGATAACATGTTCAACATCGGAAAAAGTACCTAAACATGGATATTCTTTAGCAATAGTAGAGGATTTAGGATTATCATCTACATATCCAATAATCTTATACGTAGCAATCGGCATGCGATCTAAGGATTTCTTTACGAGCTCTGCTGTTTTACCTGCACCAACTAATAAAACTGGTATCGTTAAATATCCGGCCTTAGAAAGAATCTTGCCTACAATAAAACGGGAGCTAAAGATAAAGAGCAACATGAATAAGTAAGCAAAGACAACAAATAATCGGGATACATCGTTGATTACGTGCCCTGTATACATGAGCACAATAGATACAACAACGCCGATAGTGATGCTGCGGAATAGGTTTTTCATAGTATCCCAATAAGGAGATACAACAGAATAGGTATTATTGAGTAGCAATATAGCTAAAAATACAAGCGGTATAACGCCATATACATAGATTTCATCTACCTTAAAATGTGGACTTACCGGTAAAAACGGTAAATTTAATCGCAAATGATAAGCTGCTAATGTGCCTAGCACAATAGAAATATAATCAGCTATAAGTACTATAAATTTACTAATAAGCAACTTGTTGTGATTATTATATCCATAACTATTCATACTAATACCCCAAACTATAAAAAAAGGTTGTTTTCTCAATACAATTTTCAAGAAAACAACCTCTAAAACATACGAATACAATGTACCAATAATTACTTATATTGTATCATATTCAAAAGTTTAAAACTATGAAAAACCATAGATTTTAGCTATCTTTTATGTAGTTTTTTGGAGATTTTCAGTCTATTTAAATCAGACATAAAAATCAATTAAATAATGCGTAAATATTTCCTAAATAACCCTCTAATTCTCAATTAACTCTCAATTAACTCTTAATTTCTTTCAATTGAATCATGATGCCCATAACAATCCAAAACATGCGGATCCCCGATGAATTTCCCCATGTATAATCTATAGATCCAAACAAGAACAAATAGCTAATAAAGCCTACCATTATTGATAAATCATAAGGGTTTCTTGATTTAACATAATGTATCAAAGATTTACAGAATATAAAGAATGAAAATCCTAAGAATCCAATGAGGCCTAATATGCCAGATTCAGAAGCTATTTGCAATAGATTATTATGAGAATGGCCTAGATCTTGAGTTTCTTGTTTTAATTTATAGTGTTCTCGATATGTTTTTTGCCATAATCCAGGACCAACACCTGTTACAGGATGATCCATAATCATATGCTTATCTGCTTCCCATACATAGATACGACCTAAATTGGAACCATTCGTAGTCGTATTAAAGGTACTTTCAAAACGAACCATATAGGCAGGATTACTAGTAAATGCATATCCTATACCTACAACAGCTACAAGTAGTACCAACATATAGCGAATATTAACAAAGCAATAGCGCAATGTTATGAGTATACCGTTAATACCATTAAATAACCAAGAACCACGGCTTTGATTGCCCCACATTCCCAATAACATACCAAATAAAGAAAATACAGCTGATTTTCTTACATACGAAGGAAATCTCTTATCATAGGCAGCAATTAATGCTAATGGAAAGGCCAATGTTAACAACATAGCTAATCCCATCATAGAGCCGTGTATAACACCACCTGCACGACCTCCTGGACCTAAATTATAGCCCAATAAATACTGTGCAAAGGCAGATAAAGCATCGATACCCATATATACAAAGAATACTGATAATATGGCGTATAATTTGGGAGAACTTTTAATAAATAACAGAATTGGTACGATGACTAATACCTTCCAAACCCAAATATTAAAGAAATATTTAGTAGTCACCGCTATATCATTGCTGATTAATGCGGACGGCAATACGCATAGTAACATGCCTATATAGGCCCATCCATATTGTCGTATGGTCTGTGGTACAGAGATTTCATGTCGTCTATACCAACAAGTTACTAAGGTCATCAATATAATAAGGCTATATATTAAATTCCCTAGTGCCATAGATGACCGCGTCGTACATATCATCAGTGAAATGAGTACGGTCAGCACCATTTCAGAATTCTTAATTATCCAAGATTGCATACTAACCCCTTTTCACCTACATAGTTACAATCTAATTTTCATCATATTAACATCTATTTTATAGATATCTATTTTACACGTAACAATGGTTTCAGATGATTTTGAATCTCTTGCTCATATTGATCAAGTAATTCATAGCGTTTTCTGTATTGGCTACGTTTTTGTGATTTAATTTCTTCAATAGGTTTACGATATTCCTCTAATGGAATGTTGAAGAAACGGTCATCACTACATACAACACCACCAGATTCCTCCCACAATGGATCTAGCTCAGCTACCTTAGCGCGATGACCGCGAACTAAATGGGTATTTGCATAGAAGCCTTCATCAGATACGGCATAAATGGATTCGACCTTACAAAGGACCGCAATATGGCGTAATAGGAACATAATAAAGTTTTTTGGTCGATACCCAAACATCTTTTTAGTAACTGTTTTAGCATTATCAAGGCCATCTTTATATCCTTGAATCGTGCCAATCCACATAGCAGGCTCCCCATTAAAACCTTTACCAAGGCGGAAGTTAGCATGGTATACGCCTTGTTTACCCAAGGTTAACAACAAGGTTAAAAAACCTTCTTTTCGTTGACCCGGTCCATAATATAAACGGGCCACCATATCAAGGTCTTCTGATTCCCATACGATAAAGCCACGATTCATACGACTTACATCGTCATAAATATTATCTGGATCTACAGAGTACATTTCGCGAATGGCTTCATCTGTAAATACATCTTTCAAATAATCAAAATGATTAATAATAGCCTCTAATCGTTCCTGTGGTGTTGAGCTTTTAAACAAGAAATATCGCGTCATTAACTCAAATAGACCAACTTGACGGTCTAATAATGTTGGATCTGGCGTATAGCTTGCAAAATAGTTCTCTAGTGCCTCTATTTCTCGTTTATTGCGGATAGAGCGCATTGTATGAAGGAAAGTGCGTCGCGTTTCCCTCCAACTACGTTTGCCGTAAATCTTACGACCTCGCTGCCATTGTGTTTCTAAATATCCCATCTCAAACTCCTATCCACTAAAAACTACCAAACCTTATCATTACTTATCAGTGGAGTGTAAATTATCTATAATCGTAACTAATTCATCTGCCACACGATTAACAATGAATCGCTGTTCCACAACTTGTCGTGCCTTTGTGATGATATTTGGCAAGTCTACAGCATCACTCATCACATGTTCCATAGCTTGTTGTAAGCTGTGTTCATTCAGCGGATCTACAATAAAGCCAGATTCACCATCGTCTATGATTTCTCGCTGAGCCCCAGAGCCACTTGTAATGACTGGTACACCGCAATACATAGCCTCACAAATAACGAGACCAAAAGCTTCACGCGTTATCGTTGGCAATAGTAAGCAATCTATGGATCTATATAAACCTTCAATATCTCGTGTAAAGCCTATAAATTCAACATAAGAATGCATTTGATGCGCATCTATATAGTCTGTTAGTTTTTTAATTTGATCCTCTGTACCAGCCCCAGATATAATCAATCGAATATCTGGATTGTTTTGATGAATCTGTTCCAGAGCGCTTAAAATCAGATACAAACCTTTCCGTTCTGTTATACGCGCACTATATCCAAAGGTTCTAACCTTATACTTCATGGGAACAGCATCTGAAAAAGACTGGAATCGGTTCGGGTCGATACCATTATATACAACATGGTATTTGCTAGTATCCTTTATAACAGGCGTCATAAGATCGTCATAAACGAGTTTAGATACACAAACAAAAGCATCTACTTGTGCATTGATCCATCTATGATACATATCTGTTTTACCAGGTACAAGATTGTGTTTAATAAACACCAATTTAGCACCTGTTAACTGCTTAAGGGCAATACAGAATAAGATATATTTACCAGAGTGGCATACAATCGTATTAATCCCCTGTTCTTTCATCTGTTTGGCCACGGCATTAACAGATAGAAAACCCTTCAAGGTATAGAGATTAGCAGTCATCACATGGCCCACTTGGGCATAGCGAGATTGCATATCTTCATTCGATTGGTCCACTAAGATGTACGCAGTCCTATGTCGTTGTTGTAATTGCTTACAAATATCATATACATATTGTTCGCCGCCACCCCAAATTTTGGCGCCTACAACATTGATTATAGACATAGGTTCCTCCTATCATACACATATCAATACACATATAGTAGTATCTATTGATGTATACGAAATACTGATTACATATACATCAATAGACTATTATCATTTAATTATACTACGACTTATTCATACTGTCTTCATGATTAATGAGCCACATGGTCAACAATGTCCAATCACGAGCATCATCCCCGTGATTATCAATAGGCCGAATTGGCTCAACCGGTTTATAAGACGGTGTGTTACTTTCACCATAATCCATGCGAACATCGCCCATCATATGCGGCGTAATCCACTGGTATGGCGTAACTAGCGTATCGGGCTGTTTATCAAACAAGGACGGCACAATAGAGTAATATTCAAACCCCTTTGGTGCAATGGCTTCAATAATGGTAGGCATGAGGCTCATATGCGTGCCAATTGGCGCCGTAATCGTATCCTTGGTGAAAGCAGGGTGTTGTAACAGCCCTACCGTACAGAATGTATCGCGCAAGGTATAGTCTCGTTGAATTAAGGATGTATTATTCAAAGAGCCAAATAGATTAGAGTGGTCACCAGTGACAACGAATAAACTATCAGGAAATGCCTCTTTCATAGCATTAACAAAGTTAAAAATCGCCTTATCACTATAGCGATAGGTAGCTAATTCCTTATTGCGTTTCTTATTGGATTTTAAATCATCTCCAAGGTTTGGCATCACCTGTTCAGGATCATAATCTAATAAGGAATCCTCCATTTTATAAGGACCATGATTGGATGTAGTATAAATAAAATGGAATGTAGGATGTTCTAACGATTTGATTTCCTGTTCAATATGTTCTAAAAAGACATGGTCATAGACACCTACCCAAGTTTTAGGAGCATCGGGACCACAAAATACAGAAGCACTTTCTACGCGGTCAAAGCCTTGAGCCTTACCAAAGTGATTAAAGTTACCATACGATGCATTACCACCATACCAGTAAATCGTATCATAACCTAAACGCTTCATTTGAGATGCCAAAGAAGTCGGCAATGATTCATGCCAGAAGGCTTCCCGTTCATTGATTTCCATACCCGCATCATAGACACCAGATAACAGACTCACAATGGATGGACGAGATACATTACCGGCAGGCAAGAAATTAGGTACTTGCGCCGTATGTGGATTATCTTTAAAATCCCATAAACCAGGACATATATTAAGTTTCTTATAAGGTTTATCAAGAGACCATTGTGGGATACTTTCACCAACAATAAAGAATATATGTTGTGGTTTATCAATACGAGGACCTGATGCAACGCGCTTGAATGCATGAAGCGGTGTATTCAAATCCTGCCAAGAATCTTTATATTCCTTAGGAACAATACGGTGAATCGCGTCATCAATGTCCTCAGCAGATGCAGTATATTCATCACGAAGTGGATGTTTTAGCACTGTTTCTAAGGCACATAGATCTGGCACTGTAGCACGAGCAAAGAATATATCCTCTTTTACCACTGTAGGAATCGTATCCCATTCTGGTTTATCATCATGAGATAAGGTTCCACCATAGCGGAACCAATAAAACCCCAAAACGGAGGCAGCCACAAGACCTATATTCCAAGCTACAGTAGGCCAAGTTTCTTCAATAGTTGGATAGGGTATTGATGGCAAGGATAAGAAGAAATCTCCCATATACCAGGATATAAACGTAATAGGAATCAATCCTAAAATGACGAGAATTCCTCGATCTTGATTAAAGAATACATCAATCAAATTACGTTTCTCTGCATGATTTCCATAATGAACCATATAGTTATACGTATCATGGAAATGCTTATAAAAAATCATTTTTCCTGCAAAAGCTGCGTAAAGTATGCAGGAATAAATGGTTAATCCCACTAACCGTACAGTATCTTCTATTTGGTGATACCCATCAAATAATAATGCAGGGAGCGTCACCAATACTAAGGGTATTAAGAATACATAAGCATCAAAATCCATGCCCCACCAAAAGCCATAACGCAATGAACCTAATACAGATTTCCAGCGTCCCTTCCATGTAGGGTAAGGATTATACACAATCATGAATATGATTCGAAAGATGGTGCTCAATATAGGAGCCCAAAGCATTAGTTTTATATTTTGTTGTAAGGATAGAAAAAATTGTTCACTCATTCATACTTCCATATCTACTTCAAGAACAATAATTCCCCATAGTAATCTACTATACTAAATTACTGATTATAATTGCCCATTAGATTTGTTTAAATAATATAATTTTACATATTTCGTCATGGTGTACATCATATGGTAGATAGATAATAAAAAACCTATTTTTCCATCTAATATGCCACCTTGCAAAATATATATCTTAAAAAATGCCCATGTTGGACGCAATATAATATCCCCTAAAAAACTACAAGATTTCCCTTGTTTCTTGTACTTGTTGGCCGCTGCTGTAGTGTATTTATTGAACTTTTCAAAGAACTGATGCCAGTTATCATAAGTGTAATGATACAATTTACCTTCTAATGTAGCTTGTGGATAAGGACTAATAAAAGTCTCATGGACTGCCCCCTCCACTGTAGCCCCTTCACGAGGCATTAATCTCAAAACCTTATCAGGTCTTACTACGCCATGAGTAGCTGGATTGTGATGGAATAAATTATATCTTCGTAGCCAATAGGCCTTTGGCTCTCCTTTAATAGATTCTTGGATTGATTTTGCTAATTGAGGAGATACACACTCATCCGAATCTATAAATAGAATCCATTCACAATGTGCTTGAGATATAGCAAATCTCCGTTGTTGTGACCAATCTCCATTCAGAGGATGTGGTATAACTTTAGCCCCCAAGTTAGTAGCAAGAGGTACCGTTTGATCTGTACTTCCATCATCAATAACTAATATTTCATCAGCAAATTGAATACTTTTAATACAATCTACAATATGTTTTTCTTCGTTGCGAGCTAAGATAATAGCCGTCACAGTGCTCATAGATCATCCTTTAACTTACAAATCCCTTTAATTCACTATGTAGATACATATGGTAGATACAAATATGATATCTGCCATATGTATCGTATACAAAAATTATTGAATACTATCCCCATGTTTAATACGCCATGCTGCGAGTTCGCGCATGTTTTTAATCATATCCCCATAGGATTGAGGCATATTCGCACTTTGTTCTAATACTTTGCCATTTTTATCTAGATATAATCTATGGTTAAATACAAATTCCTCTTGTGTAAACAAGCTTGGCACCATGGCTTCATAGGTTTGACCAGGTCGCCCCGCTAGTTCTGCCAAGGTTGGAATAATTTGAATGCTCATGCCAAACGCATTAGGAGCAAGCCAGTCTTTATGAATACCGCGACCGTAGAAGATAATGGGAATCGTAGATGCCACATTAGGCCCTACTTCACGAGCAAAGGTAAATCGTTCGCTATGGTCCCCAGTGATAACGAAGAGCGCTGATGGATCTGCTTTTTCTTCTTTAGCAATAAACTCGCCCATCACGTGGTCTGCATACCAAATATGTCCCATCTCGTTCAATTGCTTGTCAGTTTCTGCAATTGTATCAGGCAAATGACCTTTTACCTTATTCACATCATACCCTTCCTTGGCTACATTGATGCTATACGGCGGATGATTAGAGGTGGTCATGATGACATTGAGGATTTTTTCCCCTCTATGTTGATCCATATACGCAGAAATCGCTTTAAATAAATCTTTATCGCCTACGCCCCACGCATTGCCTTCTTCGCTAGGCATTTCAGACGCATCGTGGAATTCGTCAAAGCCTTGAGACAAGGTGAAGTTCTTCACGTTTTGCCATGTACTAAATCCGCCGTACCAGAATACAGTTTTATAGCCTAGCTTTTTCATAACAGAGCCAATGCCTAAGCCATACGGTTGTTTAAAACTTTCACCTTCATAGTTAGGATATAGACCTGTGTCAGGCATACCTGTGAGTAAACCATTGATAGCAGGCATGGTGCCTGTACCTTGAGCAAGGGCTAGCTGCGTGCTCATCGCTTGAGGGCTGGCAGCGTATTTACGACCTTGTTCAACAAGGTACGCACCAGGTTCGTTGTATTCAGCGAGGAATGGCCACAAACCATAGGATTCACCGAGAACGATATTGATGGACTGTGGTTGCTCCGCTAAACGCTCTGTCGTAATAGTTCTTGTGAAAGAACCATCAAAATACTTACCATTATATGTACCACCAATGGCACTGATTTTCTCACTCAATTCTTGAGGGGTTAAGTTGATAACCTCTAACTCATCCGCGCGTTTTGCAATACTTTTAACACGATAAAGAGCCTGCACATCGTCGAGGATAGTCTCGTTTAACAAATTAGAACTGAGGCGTGCCGCACTTTCCCAGTTAATGGAATTCGTATAGTTAAAAGCACCACCAAATCTAAAGAACAGACCTAATACACCGATAGCTACAGTCAATCCAATACCTGTGATCCATTGCGTTCTCTTAGTCTTAGGATACCAAGTAGGACAAACTAATTGAGTATCAACGTAATCACTATATTTCTTTGTACCCCACGCCAAGAATTTAACGAGGAAATAACATAGGGCTGCACTCAATACTACGGCTCCAACGATATACATCAACGCATTATATTCATTAATCGCCGTATTTACAATGGCGCTGATATCATCGTTTTTACCATTGATGAGCATCGCATTATAAGAGGAATTGAATATTTTGTAGAACGGAATGCGGCCTAAGAATAGGAAGGTTAACAGTACAGTCGCTATGGAATACACAACCTGTTTAATGCGTAAGGACGGCCATTTAGGTACAAAGGTATGTACCAATGTGCCACCTAAAAAGCCTAGTAAACATAAAGAACCGACTGTCTTGAGACTCAATCTAAAGCCTAGCCATAAGGACGTAAGGATATTCTCCATCGTCACAGATGCTAGCTGTGATTGAAATACTGCAAGAAACACGATTCTAAATGCAGTCAACAAAGCAGAGAAAAAGATAAATACCTTAATCTCTGTCTTTATGCCTTCAAATAATCGTTGCCATCGGTTCATCATTAACCCCTAACTGTTTTTCATATAACGTAACTACTCTATACTACCTAACTGTAATTATGTTGGATATTTCTTACATTTAGGTCCCTTACACCATTTACATTTACCGCATCCGCGGTTGATAGTTCCAGCACTGGCTGATTTCTTCGCACTAGTACTCTCCTTAGCTCTCTGTTCATAGGCCTTACTATTCCGTACAGAAACTATCGTTTTTGCTTTTTTTCGGATCCATCCTTTTCGGACTTTTTATCCTTTTGCTTGTCTTTCTTCTTATCTTTTTTCTTGAAAGTATCGCCTAAAAAGACGGTTTTTAACTTGTCATTTAAGACCTTAAGCTTCTTTTCAGCCTTGTCTTTCTTTTTCTTTAACTTATCTTCGGATTTGGAATGTTTATCTTCCTTAGACTTTTTATGTTTTTTGTCCTTTTTATCCTCTTTAGACTTCTTGTTATCCTTAGCTTTTTTGCCTTCTTTAGATTTCTTATCTTCTTTGGATTTTTTAGACTTTTCGTCAGTCCCATTGATACGCGCCCATTCATCATCTACGCGTTTCAATTGCTTTTTAAGAAGCTTTTCCATCTTCTTATTGGCTTTATCTGAATCCAAACCAGCTTTGCCAAATAACAAAGCATTTACCGCTGTATACGGATCAATAGAGGACATATTTTCTTCATCCATGTGATGGACTTCTAAGCTTTCCACGCCATCTAGTGGATTTACATCCATATGCTCTACAATGTCTTCATCAAGGTCCGATATCTCATGTTGGGAGCTTTCACCAGATCCTGTAAAAAGACCGCCCATAGAATGCAATTCGTTCAATTTAATATGGTTCATGCCCACTGTAGAATCATGCTGCACAGGAATATCCGATAATTGGACCTGTTCCATAGCGTATACATCATTATTATGACTAGCACCCTTGCCAAGATAAGATCCATCAGAAATGATGATATCCTCTTTATCGTCGCCTAACACATTGCCAAACAAATCCTCTTCAAGAGAATCATAGGTATGCAACATGGACATCCGTTTTTGAACCTCTTCAATTTGATTCCACAAATCAACGAGAGAGGATGTATAGTATATGCGTTCCTTAACCTCTAAATAAGCTTGGTAAACAATAGCCAATTCAGTTTCATTGAGTCCCTCTTCGGCACCAATTTCTTCAATCATTTGTTGAATTTGTTGATCTCGATCATATCGTTTAATTAAGGCCTTGCGAATACGTTCAATCAATGCTGTATCGATGATTTCCACGGGTACCTCCAGTCTTCAATACACTCAGCCCTATCCACTACATTAGCGCATACGAATCAATGTATAGAACCATAAAAAATAATTTGATTTTATAATCTCTAATATATTATTATATCAGAATTTATCTGCTTTTTCCTTAATAATCTAGGTGAAAGTACCTTAAAAATAGAATAAAACCTCATATACTAAAATTCGTTCCTTTTCATCGCTTTCTTCAAATAGATCACTGCAGTCGATAGGTTCTTCTTGTTCGAGTCGCACATGGTTATTTAAGAAGTTTTCTACCTCTTCGTTAACATAGTAGAAAAATAATTTGATTTCACGCGGATGATGATACAGGGAATCAAAGATATTTCCTAAAACGCGCTTAATCGTATGGAGTGCAAAAGGATTAAAGAAAAAACATCGATCTGCTTGATCTGGCAACTCATAGAATACCGCATCCCCCAGCATAAAACTTACACGATTGCGAGCTGCCGGGCTTTCACCATTGATAAGAGCCTTTTCATACAATCGTTCATCATATTCGATTCCAATGGAGTGACAACCCGTTTGGTAAGCCATAAAAATGCTAACACGGCCCTTGCCACTGCCATAATCAATGAGGGTATTTTTCTTGCGAATATGACCACTATTCGCCAAGCGCTCAAGCACGCAATAATCTGTCGGCTCATAAGGATGATGCTCCGTATCGGACCGACTATCATCACGACCGGCTGTCTTTATTTGTAAAACCTGTTCCCATTCCTGTTCACTTGTCATATATCTAATCCCATCATGAATTCCCAATTGTATGACCTATTTTTAATACTAAATTGATATTTATATATACTATACCCTTATTAGAGCAATATTTACAAATTAAAGGTAATCATGTATCATAATATATGACAAAGGAAGTCAATGTGAGACACGTTTTCACGCAAACAAAAAAGGAGGGTGGCGGCCCTCCTTTTTTTGTGCTAGTTACTGACGAAAGTATCTATCTAGCCACTTGCAGATGTAGTGACAGGTTACACCTGCTACGATGGATACTATTAAGGAAATCAAAGTGTCAAACACGTTTTCACCCCCTTTCTGTTACCAGTCTGGGGCAGTAACACCTATAGTATACAATAAAAGCACCCTTTTGGGTGCTTTTATTGTGTCAAACATTTATTGATGCTAATATGGTATACTAAAGAGTAATATTTCAATATTCTCATGTGCAGAATGATATGTCATTAAAAAGGAGTGTCTACTTACATGGACAGTGATCTGACCTTAGATTTTATAATTATCGTCGTATTAATCATAGCAAACGGCTTATTTTCTATGACGGAATTGGCCATCGTCAATGCTAAAAAACGTAAACTAGAAGAAATGGCAGAGGCAGGCAACGAGCGTGCAAAAAAAGCCTTTGAATTAGCAGAGAATCCAAATAATATGTTTTCTACTATTCAAATTGGTATTACCCTCGTTGGTATTTTAACTGGTTTGTATTCTGGTGCGACCTTCTCTGGTCCATTAGAGGAAATTTTAGTAGCTAATATTCCAAGTATTGAGCCCTATGCAGCATCCATTAGCTCCTTACTTATCGTTGCTATTATCACCTATTTATCCCTCGTTATTGGCGAGCTCGTACCAAAACGTTTAGCCTTAAATAGTCCTGAAAGCATCGCCGTAGTAGTAGCAAAACCGATTTATTGGTTGTCTGTAGCATTGAAACCTATCGTTAGCTTCCTCGGCGTTTCCACAGAATTCCTTTTAAAATTACTAGGTGTAACTGTGAAAGAAGAGGCTCCTGTTACAGAGTCTGAAATTAACAAGATGCTCACCGAAGGCGTTGCCATGGGTGCGTATGAAGAAGAGGAACCTATCCTCGTGGAAAATATCTTCCACCTAGCAGATATGAACGCTGGTGACATCATGACACCTCGTACACAGCTTAAATGGATCGACCTTAATGGCACAGAGGACGAAATTATGGAAGTCCTCAAAAATGCCAACCATTACCGCATCCCTGTAGGTACCGATTCCTTGGACGAATTAAAAGGTCTCATTACCGTATCTGACGTATTAGTTCAAATTATGCAACGTCCTAGCGAACGCTCTATTCATGATATTATTGAATCTTGTTTGAAAGAACCATTACTCATTCCAGAATCCATTACACTCATGAAATTGTTGAATGTACTCCGTACAGAAGGCGTCCATGAAACGATCGTTCTCGACGAGTATGGCGGTTTTAGCGGTCTTGTAACATTACATGATATTATGGAAGAAATCGTAGGTCTCATGCCTTCCGGTGAAGAAGAAATCAAGGAAGAAGAAAATAAAATCATCGAACGTGAAGACGGTTCCTGGCTTGTAGATGGCCTTCTTGACGTAGACGAATTCAAAGAATTCTTCCATATCGATGAAGAATTACCAGGCGAAGAAAAAGACTTGTACAAAACAATGGGCGGTCTATTAAACGTTCTCTTTGGTCGCATTCCAAAAGAATTAGACAAAGCAAAATGGAATGGCTATACCTTTGAAGTGGTAGATATGGATAACACCCGTATCGACAAGATTCTTGTAACCTATGAAGAACCTATTGTAGTACAAGAAACAGAAGAAAAAGATTAATACCTACTAGCTTGTAGACTTATGAGCATTGTAGATTCTTAAAGAGTGAGTTCTCCTATGGAGGACTCACTTTTTTGTATACCCCCTAGCCGTTTACATATAAATATAGTATTATTAAATTGTATAAAATATATAATAAAATCTAATAGATTTAATAGAACTATTATCTACTATATATCTAATAGCTAAATTAGATATATTCTCATAAAATATATAGTCCTATGAATGCTACCTATATGTAGTTCTGTGTCATAGGGCTTATGTGTGGTATAAAGGAGAGATTCTATGAATCAAAAAGTCATAGCAACCATAGGAGCCCTCTTAATAGGGACCGCTATAATCAGTGGTTGTGGATCTGAAAAGCAATCTGAGGATACTAGCCTCAAGGTGCGCACCATCACCATCGGTGAAGAATCTGGTACTACTAGTGCTGGCTATGCAGGCACTATCCATAATAAAACGGAAACAAACTTAGCCTTTCAAATTGGGGGTCGCGTCATCAACAAATTTGTCAATGTCGGTGATACTGTACAAGCAGGCCAAGTAATTGCCCAAATCAATGGTTCAGATACATCAGCTCAAGTACAAAATGCTGAGGGTGCTGTAAAAGCTGCTCAATCGGCCTATGAATTAGCAGAAACCAATGCGAAACGATATCGCGAGCTCTATGCTCAACAAGCGATTAGTAAGTTGCAATTAGACCAAGCAGAAAACCAATTGAATGCGACAGCTGCTCAATTACAACAAGCACAGGCCAGCCTCAACTTGAGTAGCAATCAAAATAGCTATACTAATTTGACGGCTCCTGATACAGGTATTATTACTGCTTTCAATATTGAAGCAGGCCAAGTCGTAGCTGCCGGTCAAAGCGTTGGTACCTTAGCGGCTGGTCACGACCCAGAAGCAGTCATTGCCCTTCCCGAACAAGAAATGACCAAGGTTCATGTGGGCAGTCCTGCCAATATTACATTCTGGGCTCTACCAGATGTAACCGTGCAAGGTGTGGTGCGAGAAATTTCACCAGTTCCTGACCCTGTGGCCAGAACATATACTGTAAAAATTGCATTACAAAATGCTCCTAAAGAGGTACAACTAGGCATGACGGTTAATGCAAATCTATCTACCACAGATAGCACCAATATTTCTATTCCATTGACGGCTCTTGTAAAAGACTCTAACGGCAATAATGCAGTGTATATTATCCGAGATAAAAAGGCTCATCTCGTTCCGATTAAGACTGGTGAGTTCGGTAAAAACTCTGTCATCGTTACATCTGGTTTAGCTAAAGGCGACATTGTCATCACCGCAGGCACTCAACAATTACAAGAAGGGACGGCGGTTAGTCAATGAAACAATTTAACTTAGCCGAATGGGCCCTCAAACATAAGTCCATTATCTACTACTTCATGGCTGTGCTCCTCACCTTTGGTATCTTCTCATATAACCACATGGGGCGTATGGAAGACCCAGACTTTACGATGCGAACCATGGTTGTCGGCGTTGCTTGGCCAGGGGCTTCCCCTCAAGAAATGTCGGATCAAGTAACGGACAAATTAGAAGAAAAACTGCGCGACCTACCTGGCGTGGATTATACAAACTCTTTCACAGATGGAAGCAAATCAGTTATTTATATTAATCTGAAAGAAAATCTACCATCTGATAAAATTCGTCCCGCTTGGGAAGAAGCGCGGAACATGATTAACGACGAATGGAAATCTCTCCCACAAGGCGTTCAAGGGCCGACTATCAACGATAGATTCGATGATGTATACGGCATTATCTACGCCATTAGTGGAGATGAATTCTCCTATGAAGAAAAGCGTCAACAAGCGGAAGACTTAAAACGTCAGCTTTTATCTGTTCCAAACGTTAAAAAAATCAGCCTTATTGGGGTTCAACAACAAACCCTTAATGTAACGATTAATAAGGATAAATTAGCATCCTATAAAATCAGTACACAACAGCTGTTAACAGCTATCAAACAGCAAAGTATGATGGTACCAGCTGGTATGATTACAACGGATACAAATAATGTATATCTTCGAGTAAACGGTCTATTCGATAGCCCTCAAGCCGTACAAGATATGCCTATTCGCATCAATAATCAAACCTTGCGCCTTGGCGACATGGCTGATGTAACCATGACCTATCAAGATCCTAGTGATCCTCAATTCTACTATGAAGGCAAGCCAGCTATAGGTATTGCTATCTCCATGGATGCAGGTGGCAATAATGTGGAATTTGGTGAAGCTATCGATAAAAAGCTAGCAGAATTGAAGAAAACCATACCTGCAGGCCTTGAACTCAATCAAGTATCTAATCAGCCACATATTGTTAAGGAATCCATTGGCGACTTCTCTCAATCTCTATTTGAAGCCATCGCCATCGTATTGCTCGTAAGCTTTGCATCTCTTGGTTTACGTACAGGTGTGGTTGTGGCCCTCACCATTCCAGTTGTTGTGTCTACGACGTTCATTTTGATGTATGAAGCAGGCATTTACTTGCATAAGGTTAGCCTTGGTGCTCTTATCTTGTCGCTAGGCCTTCTCGTAGACGATGCCATTATCGTTGTAGAAATGATGAGCGTTAAGCTCGAAGAAGGTTGGGGGCACTTTAGATCTGCTACCTTCGCTTACCAATCAACAGCCTTCCCTATGCTATCTGGTACGCTCATTACCTGTGCTGGCTTCTTACCATTAGCACTAGCGCAAGGGATGGTAGCAGAGTTTACGAAATCTCTATCCATCGTTGTATTTATGGCTCTCATCCTATCTTGGTTTGCCTCTGTTCTCGTCAGCCCTGTTCTCGGCTATAAAATCATAGAAAACAAGGCTCCAAAACCTGAATCCGAATGGACCAAACGAGACCGTATCATGCACAATCTCAGTGTTACATTCTATGATAAATTTGAAAGACTGTTACATTGGGCTTTAGGACATCATAGGGTAGTATTACTCATCACCTTAGGTGCCTTTGTGTTGTCTCTACTTTCACTACCATTGATCAAGCAGGAATTTTTCCCATCATCAACACGTAATGAAATCATCGTATCCATGCAATTTCCTCAAAGTTCATCCATTGAATACACTGCAAATCAAGCAAAAATCATCGATGAACATTTACAAGGTAACGAACATATTTCGACCTTTACATCCTATATAGGACAAGGTTCTCCACGTTTCGTTCTCACCTTGGAACCTGAGTTGCAACGAAATAACTTCTTGCAGTACGTTATCGTTACAAAATCCTTAGAGGATCGAGATAAACTCTATGATGAATTAACTTCTTATTTAAATGAAGAATTCCCTTCAGCCCTCGTAAATGCTCAATTTGTACAAATTGGCCCACCATCTAAATATCCAGTGATGCTCCGCGTAGCAGGTCCAGATCAAAAGGTGGTAAAAGACATTGCGAACCAAGTAAAAAGCAAAATGCAAGGTGACAAGGATTTACAAAATATAGCCTTTGACTGGCCAGATACGGAACCAGTAGCTAACGTTCATATCGATCCTAACAAGGCTCGCCTACTCGGCATCGATAGCTATGCTGTATCCTTACACTTGCAAAGTTTATTATCTGGCACTAAATCTGGGGAATACTATGAAGGTAATCAAACAATTCCTGTTACATTCCGTTTAGGAGATAATGAGCAACATAACTTAAGTGCTCTATCATCCTTACCAATTCAAACAGGCAATGGTTCCTACGTACCGCTTAGCCAAATTGCAACTATCACTATGACGCAAGAGGATGGTATTATCTGGCATCGCAACATGATGCCAACTATCAGCATTCACGCCAATGTAAAAGCTGGTGTTTTAGGCAATGCGAAAACAAAAGAGGTTTATAAATCCTTACAAGACATTCGCGATTCCTTGCCTACAGGCTATACCATTGAACTTGATGGAGCCGCTGAAAAGAGCGTCACAGCTGTACAAAATCTAGTAACACCAATGCCAATTATGCTCTTTGTGATCATGACAATCCTCATGTTCCAATTGAAGCGTATTGCCCTTATGTTCATGGCTTTACTCACAGCACCTCTCGGATTAATCGGTGTCGTATTGGCTCTGAATATTACGAGAACACCATTAGGCTTTATGGCTATTCTAGGTATCATCGCCCTTTCGGGTATGATCATCCGTAACTCCATTATCTTGTTAGACCAAATTGAAATCCACAAAGCAGAAGGACAAAAACCACTTGAAGCGATTATCAACTCCGCTACACTTCGTTTCCGTCCGATCATGCTCACCGCTATCGCAGCGATTTTGGGCATGATTCCTCTTATGGGATCTGTATTCTGGAGCCCACTTGCTATCGCCTTTAGCGGCGGCTTACTAGTGGCAACGGTGCTAACACTTATCGTATTACCAGTCATGTATGCAACATGGTATAAAGTAAAATAAAAAAACAGAAATTTGATATATACCCCCTTTACTGGACAATTAGTAAAGGGGGCTTTTCATGAAATATAATTATTAATTTAAAAAGAAATCTATAGAGTTATTCTACCAATGAAAATGGCTGAAGATACCTTACAGTGTATCAACACGTACATTTCATAAACAAATAAGGGTATGGGTTAAACTAGAGCAATTTCATGGTCCGGATATTAATAAATTTCGAGTTGTTAATAAGTCTTGGTATCCAGAGGAGAAATATAAGCTGTTATACTAAGTTCTTTCAGGACAAACCTTAAGATTGATAGCTATTGTAGCTGGTATTAATTCTGGACAACTTTATCAATAGCTTCATAAATACGAAACTTTTGGATACAATGGTCTTATCAATAAATCTAAAGTACGACGACCAAAGAATTATAAAGTGAAAACAACAAAGAATATTTCATCTCGAAAATTCGATAAGAGTAAATACGAGGAACTCATTCGTTTACGAGCTAAAATACTTATATCAAAGCTGAAAATAAAGTCTAAAAAAGAGATTAACTTGAGAGACAAAAAAGAAGCTAAGAATCTCAAGGCAAAAAAACAATGGTTATTAAAATACTCCAAAAGAGAGAATATTAGATAAAATATCTTCTAAAATTTATAGGAATGACCTAATCTACCTATTATTGTGAGCTCTCTAAAATGGATCTTGTAGATGATATAAATATATAACTCAAAGATAAAATCCAAAAGATTTTTGCAGAGCAAAAGGAACATTATGGTTTGCATCGCGTATAGCAAAAGAACTTCTTAATCGAGATTTTGTAGTCAATCATAAACGAGTACAAAGACTTATGAAAGTCATTGTACTCGCTGGAAAGAGACCAAAAGAAAAATATTACTCTTATAAAGGTCAAGCAGTCAAAATAGCCTATAATATTATCAATAGAGATTTTAGTACAACAGCACCATTTCAAAAATGGAAAACTAATGTATCTCAGTTTTATTTTCCATGGGGAAAGTTTTACTTATCACCTATCTTAGATATGAATACAAATAAGATTATTTTCTATGACTTGGTATTAAGACCTAATTTAGAGTAGATTTCTCATATTTTAGATAAAGCTTTCAAAAAGTATCATAATCTTTTTTGGGATTGATTTTCCACTCTAATCAAAGATGGCAATACAAACATAGCTATTTCAGGAACGTACTAAAAAAACACAGAATTATTCAGTCTATATTCATAAAAAGAAACTGTTATGATAACTCAGTGATAGAGACATTTTTCAGTAATTTAAAAATAGAAATATATTATGTTTATGAAACAGAATATTCATCATTCAATGATTTTCCGACAGCGATTGAAGAATATATCAACTATTACAATAATAAAAGAATTCAGAAAAAAATGGATGCCCTCTGTAAAATATAGGTAAGAATCCATGTGTTTAGGCTAGTAAATAATATATGTCTAGGAAAAGGGGTACATATCACAATTATCTCTGCTTTTTATTATCTATGATATATATAGATAAACCTTCATATACTATTGTGAATAAGAACTTCATTAGGTATAATAAAATAAAATGAGGTGAATGATATGTCAAGATTAGGTTATTTTTTACTATCTGAGGATATTGAAAATTTTGAATATAATAATGGAAAAAACTCATTAGCTATTATTGGTCCCATCTTAGGTTTAAAAATTCCTTATATTCCTTCTACATATACATTATATTTTTCAGCAGGTGTAGTAGATGTAGATACTAATGATGAACAGTCTATAAAAATTGAAGTAAATAATAAAGTTAGAAATGAAAAAGCTTTTGAGTTTTTTAAAGATTTAAAAGTACCTTCTGATATAAAAAATACTGAATCTAAAGATAATACAATGTTTTTTCAAATATCTGGAGCATTAAAAAATATTTTATTTAAAGATGAAGGTATATATGAAATTCAATTTTATTTAAATAATGTATTATTAGGAACTACAGAAATAAAAGTTGAATTGAATAATAATATTTAGGAGGAAATTTTATGGTTACAACTAATAATTTTTCCGATTCAGTTAGAATAGTATCTATAGTTGGTGTTTTTGTAGTTACTACATTTAGTGGTGGTACTTGTGATTCTGATATATTATCTAAAGCAATAAAACCAGAGTTTTGTCAAAGTAATAGAATTTTATCTCAGGCACAAGTAGAATTACTTGATCGAATTCAATCTTTTAATAAATTAGATAAAAACTGGGATACATATGGTGCTAATCCAATTAATAAAGGAATTATTAAACAAGTTGAATCATTTATTTTAGATGTTTCAAATTATAAATATATAAATGTATTTCCTGTACCAAATGGAAATATACAAATTGAACTTGAAGATTCAAATGAATATTTAGAATTTGAGTTCTTAACCAATAATAAAGTTAAAGTTTTTAAAATAAATTCTAAAGGTCAGGAATCTGAGAAAGTTTTTAATTATTCTGACAAAAAACAAGAGTTAATAAGGATGGTTGATTCTTTTGGATGTTAAAGAACCTTTTTATAATGGTGAAAAATTATATAGAGCAATAAAACCAATACCAACTATGTGGAAAACCATTGATAATAAAAGAGTTCCTTCATCTGCAGTATTTAAAGATTCTAAAGGTGTATCTGTAGATAGACAAGATTCTAGAGAAAATAAAGTTGCTATTGAATATTTAAGTTCTACAAAAGAAGGATATGATATTTTATCTATAACTGTAAATAATTGTGAAGATTTATCTATAGTCTATCAAATTGATCCAATTGAAGATAATCCTTATCATAGCTTAATTTTAAGAAGTATAGATAAGATAGAACTTACTTCATCACAAGCTAAACATCTTGCTAAAGTTGCTAAACTTGAAAAGGTAAATGAATCAGATTAATAAAAAGAAATAGTAAAGAGCCTAGATATATTATAATCTAGGCTCTTTACTATTTCTTTTATTATATAGAATTATAAAGCTATATTCTATA
>OFPS01000666.1_pt1 | contig 31111 bp, 42 predicted proteins | sample 1542111 | NCBI WGS metagenome assembly OFPS01 (sample SAMN04209233, study PRJEB22552) | human gut metagenome | biome: gut; material: feces | host: Homo sapiens | place: USA: Oklahoma | reverse complement strand
CTCAGGATGGCAGCAAGGTTACCGGTGAGGCTCAGATCACGGTTACCGCGCCGACGCTTGGAACCTTGACCGTTGGTGTCACACCTGGAGCCGACGGATATTCGGTGTCAGTAACTCCTAATGTTGAATCAGGCAACACTCGGTATTATCGTGTGACCGCTGCGAATGCCGCTCCGACGATCACGTATGATCAGACGGTGACGATTTCCGAATGGACTGTGTTCACTTCAGGACAAAAGGTCACCGGAACCAGTGGTCAGGTCATCTCCGTGGTTGAATCGACTGCCGGTGGCAAGGCTCGCAAGTACGGTAAGGCAGTGCTTCCAGCACAGTCCGCTTGATATAAGGGTGATCAATGGCCCGATTCGCTGGAGCAGTAGGATTCGCGGAACAGGTGAAGACGGCTCCCGGTGTATATCGAGATGAAATTGTCGAACGGCAATACACAGGTACTGTCGTTCGCAATACCGTTCGTTGGAATACAGGGTCCGAGGTGAATGAACCGATGCGACTGGATCAGTCGATATCGATCATCTTGGACCCGTATTTCAATGATCATCTGCAAGCGTTGCGTTATGTGCGTTGGATGGGCGGATTGTGGAAAATCACGTCCGTTCAGATCCAGCGTCCCCGTGTTATATTGCAACTGGGAAGTGAGTATCATGAGCAGACCCCGTGAGGAGCTACAACAGATACTTGAGAACCTCATGAGTGAAGCCTATGAGGCGCTTCCCGATGATGTTCGCAATGTAACACCGAATTTCTCGGGGCATGTGTATTTTCAGGCCCCGTCTAGAATCGAATATCCTGCAATCGTCTATGAACGGACGAGTGCCGATACACAGTTCGCTGATGACGCTCCATATATCTATGAGAAGCGTTACCAGGTGACTGTCATCGAAAAAGATCCCGATTCATCCATACCAGATAGAGTCGCGATGCTTCCGAAATGTCTTTTCGACAGGCATTATGTCACTGAAAATCTGCATCACGACTCATTTGTCATTTATTTCTGAAAGGAGTATCCCATGGCAGCTCTTGTTTGGGATAAGACCGGCGAACGTACGTATGAGACTGGCGTCGATCATGGCGTTCTGTTCGTTATGAAGGAGGACGGCAGCGGCTACGATGCCGGTGTCGCTTGGAACGGTCTGACTGGCGTCACCGAATCGCCTTCCGGCGCTGAAGCGTCCGCTCAGTACGCCGACAACATCAAGTACCTGACTCTGACTTCCGCTGAGGAATTTGGCGCCACCATCGAGGCCTTCACTTATCCGCCGGAGTTCGCTCCGTGTGATGGTCAGGCCGTTCCGGTTAAGGGCGTTACCGTTGGTCAGCAGGCTCGTCGCAAGTTCGGTTTCTCGTATCGAACCAAGGTCGGCAACGACACCGCCGGCATCAATTACGGCTACAAGCTGCACCTGATCTATGGCGCCACCGCAGCTCCGTCCGAGCGCGAATACGCGACCGTCAATGATTCTCCGGAGGCCCAGACCCTGAGCTGGGAGATCAGCACCGATCCGGTCGAAGTCGGTGTCGATGGTGTGACTGCAACCGCTCAGGTTACCATTGATTCCACTAAGGTCGACAAGGCCAAGCTCAAGGCACTCGAAGACAAGCTGTATGGACGTGGCACTGCCAGCACTTCTCCGACTCTGCCTACGATTGCCGAAGTGATCAACATGTTCAAGCCCACTACCTCTGGTGACGGAGCTCAAACTGCTGAATCGTCCGATTTCGTTGTCGACGAACCGAATGCTGTCGACGAACCGAACGCGCTCGCCCTGTCCTGAGTCGTTCAAAATAGGAAGTAATTCTTCCTGGCCACCTTTATGGTGGTCAGACTCTCTGGAAGATAACAACATTAGCCACAATTGATGCTATACGTTCTCTTGCCCATTATCTTTCAGAGGGCCTGACCATTATAACGGAAAGGAGCTATCATGTCTCTCAAAAGAGATATCATGTTTCTCAATGGTATCGATATTTCGAATTGGCAGGCCCACATCGATCTTACTGCTGTTCCCGCCGATTTCGTCATCGCAAAGGCCACTCAGGGTACTGGATACGTTTCTCCCGACTGTGCTCGACAGGTTGAACAGGCACGTGCGACTGGAAAGCGCTTTGGCGTCTATCATTACGTCTCCGGTGGCAACGCCATCGCCGAAGCCAATTACTTCGTCGATAATTGCGCCAATTGGGTTGGCAAAGGTCTGTTCTGCATCGATTGGGAATCTCAAGAGAATTCCGCTTGGGGTAACGAGGGGTATCTTGAACAAGTCGTCGCTCAGGTGAAGGCTCGTACTGGTATTCCTCCGATCATTTACGTGCAGGCCTCTCGTTATGCTCAGGTTGCTGCTGTTGCCAATCGTCAGAACTGCGGGCTGTGGGTCGCTCAGTATGCGAACATGACCCCTACAGGTTATCAGAGTACTCCATGGAACGAAGGTGCTTACGCTTGCGTCATTCGCCAGTATTCTTCTGCCGGTCGTCTTCCCGGATACGATGGAAATCTGGATTTGAACAAGTTCTACGGCGATGGCGCCACGTTTGACAAGTATGTGACCGGTGGTGGAAACACTTCTAATGTTCCTCCTTCACAGCCTGCTGATCCGCTTGCCGGACGTTCCGATGACGATCTCGCCAATGCTGTGATTCGTGGTGAATTCGGTGACGGCGATGCTCGCAAGCAGAAGCTCGGCAGTCGTTATGACGCCGTTCAGGCTTTGGTTAATCAGAAGCTCGCCAAACCGGAATCCTCCGGTCGGACGTATACCGTTCAGCCTGGAGACACGCTGTCCAGCATTGCCGCCAAGCTCGGTGTCGCTCAGTCTCAGATCAGTGGTTTCCATTCCGGTAATCCGAACCTGATCTATCCGGGTGAGGTTCTGTCGGTTTCCGGCGGGTCGCCTCAGCAGTCAGCTGAATACTATACCGTTCAATCTGGTGACAATTTGTCGGCTATTGCCGCTCGTTATGGCACTAGCTGGCAGCATATTCGTGATCTGAATGGTTTGGCGAATCCGAATCTGATCTATCCGGGTCAGCGTCTTCGCGTCAAGTAAGGAATGATTATGCTCGAGCTCACTCTTCCCGAGGTTGAGGGTTATGACGAGAGCACTGGAACATTTGTTGCAGCCGCTCCCGCCGTGACCCTCAGGCTCGAGCATAACCTTGTCGCAATCTCAAAATGGGAATCAAAATTTAAGAAACCGTTCTTCTCCAAGGAATCCAAAACCGAAGAGGAGAGCAATTATTACATTTGGTGCATGGATCAGGATTCTGAACATGCCCTTTCTTTATATTTTCGCTTGACCGATGCCGATAGGCGGGCTATTCAGGAGTACATTGCCGATCCTCATACCGCGACGGTGATCAAAGATCGACGCGAAACGAAGACCCATGTCAATTCGTTCACATCTTCCGAGACCATCTACGCCGCGATGACTGCCCGAGGCATTGATTGGAGCGCTCAATACTGGCATATCAATCGTTTGTTGACATTGATACGTCTTATCGATGTGGAAAATTCGAAGGGCGATAAACACAATCGTATGAGTGCTAAAGACAACAGAGCCGAACGTGCTCGCATCCTTTCGGAGAATCGTAAACGTTTTAATACGAGAGGTTAGTCATGACGGGTATCAGGGTGGAGGTCAACGGCGACTTCAGTGGCCTTGATCGTTTTATCACTAACATCAAAGAACAACGATATCTCAAAGTGCTGGATCGAATCGGACGTCGAGGCGTTGATGCTTTGTCCAACGCCACACCTGTTGATAGCGGCGCGACAGCCGCTGCCTGGGGGTATGAGGTCCATAGGTCGAAACATCGATCCGAAATTATTTTTACCAATTCCAATGTCAACGATGGCGTGAACATCGCCATTATTCTCCAGTATGGACACGGCACCGGAACTGGTGGATACGTTGCTGGACGCGATTACATCAACCCGGCGCTTGCAAAAACATTCGATCAATTGGCTGATGAAGCCTGGAGGGCGGTGACTAATGGCTAACATCGATGAACGTGTGGTCAAGCTGTCCATGGACGATTCGTCCTTGCAGCAAGGCGTATCTCGTGTTACCAAGGCTTTGGAGCAGCTTAAGAAAGCGTTCAATTTCAGCGACACCAAGTCGTTTGAAGAGCTCGATAAAGCTGCCAAGAAAGTCAAGTTTGATAGCGTCTCCAAGTCTGCATCCGATATGCAGAAGGATGTCAGTAAAGCCACGTCAAAAGCAGCTGACAACTTTGCCGAGATGGGTTCGAGCGCTCAGAAGAGCGTTCAACAGATTGGCGTCGCTTCCGATAACGTCAATTTAACCGGTGTCGCATCCGCTGCGAACAAGATGTCCGATCAGGTGCAGCAGTCTGCCGCCGAAGCAAATGCTGCGATCGGAAAGATTGGCACCAATACCGTTGGCATTCAACAAACCGTTGACGCGATTGACGGTATCAATGATGCGGCTAATCGTGTCGATTTGAGCCCAATTCAGAAGGGTGTTGAAAACGTCAAAATGGGAATCTCTTCTATGAGGGATTCCTTGATGGACGGTGTGAATACCTTCAAGGCCACGCCTATCGGCGAGCAGCTTGATGCAGTTCAACAGCATTTCAAGGCCCTTGAGGCCATCGGCGTTGTTGCCATGGGCAATCTTGCGGCCAAAGCGGCTACGTATGGTATGCAACTTGCCAGTAATCTGACTAATGGCATTCGTAGCGGTTTCGAAGAGTATGAGACTCAGCTGAATTCGGTTCAGACCATTCTTGCCAACACCCAGAGAGAGGGAGCCAACCTCACTCAGGTCAATACCGCTCTGAATCAGCTCAATACCTACGCCGATAAGACCATTTATAATTTTACTGAAATGACGAGGAACATCGGTACGTTCACAGCTGCCGGTGTTGATCTTCAGACTTCAGTGAACTCGATCAAGGGTATTGCCAACCTCGCAGCTATTTCTGGTTCAAGTTCCGCTCAGGCCTCGACTGCTATGTACCAGCTATCCCAGGCATTGGCCACTGGTACGGTCAAGCTTATGGACTGGAACTCTGTCGTCAACGCTGGTATGGGTGGCCAGGTCTTTCAGGATCTGTTGGTTCAGACTTCGGAGAAGCTCGGTACCGGCGCTAAGCAGTATATCGCTGCCGAGGGTTCGTTCCGTGATTCGTTGTCCGAAAACTGGCTGACTGCTGATGTTCTGACACAGTCGCTGAACATCCTGGCCATGGACATCACTGATGTCGAGAAGGCCGTTCAGTCGCTCGTCTCCAAGGGCTACACCGAGGAAGAGGCGAGGCAACTTGTCCAGCTCGCCCAGACCGCTCAGGATGCGGCGACAAAGGTCAAGACATTCTCGCAGCTTATCGATACTGCCAAGGAAGCCATCGGATCTGGTTGGTCGCAGTCGATGCAAATCCTGTTTGGTGATTTCGAAGAAGCCAAGGATCTGTGGACCGGTGTTTCTGATGAGATCAATAACATCATCAACGCCCAATCGCAGGCTCGAAACCAGTTACTGTCTTCCGGGTTCTCGTCCGGATACAAGCAGCTGGTGAATCAAGGAATCGTCGATACCCAGCGATTTAATGACATATTAAAGGAGACCGGAGACGCAGCCGGTGCCGGAGCAAGTGCAGCCATTCAGGAATACGGCTCATTTGAGAAGTCGTTGCGAAAAGGATGGGTCAACGCCAATATTCTGAAAGATAGCGTTAACCGCTTGACCCAAGAGGTTAACGGCTATGATGATGCAAAGAAACAAAATCTAGGCATCACTAATGCGCAGATCAACCAACTGAATGCTCTGAACCAGGGACTTCAAAATGGCAGTATTTCCGCTGATGATTTCGCCAATAAAATGCAGCGGATGTCCGGTCGAGAGAATGTCATCCAGGGTCTAGCTAATGTTTGGAATTCCCTGAAGACGATCATTCAGGCGGTGGGCAAGGCTTGGGACGAAGTCATGCCTAGCATGAGTGGTGATACTATTTATGCACTTACTGAAGCTTTCCGCAAGTTCACCGAAGGGCTGAAGCCTTCGCCTCAGTTGCTGAATGTCATTGGAACAACCACCAAGGTTGTGGCGACAGCATTTAAGATGCTTCTCGGCGCTGTTGGTTTGGTGGCCAAGGGCTTCGGCGTGTTGCTGGGCTTTGCTGGAAAAATCTCTGGAGCATTCATTAATATCGCTTCATCGGTTATTGATGGCACAAAAGCATTCGCTGCATACGTTCGACAATCTCAGGTCGTTACCAACCTTATTAAATTCTGGGAATCTGCATTCTCGTCGCTTGGAACTGTCGTCGAAACCATTGGCAAATCCATCAGTGGTGTATTCGACGGTATGTTTGATGGCTTAAAGAAGGGCTCTTCAGGATTCCCCGATATTCTCGGTATTATCAGTAACGCCTTGGCCAATTGGACTAAAGAAGTCGATCGATACGGTGTCGAATTCCAACAGGCATTCCAAGATAAATTCGGAACCGTTCCTGATATCGCTCAGAAGGTTTCGGATAAGATCGCTTCGGCGGTACACTCGCTTCAACCGGTATTTGATTGGATTGGCGATCGCGTTCGGGAAATCGGAGAAGCCATTCAGCGATTCTTCGGCGATCTTAACGGCAAGATCACTCTTGATCGGATTCTGTCGTTGATCAATGGCGGTTTATTGACTGGTGTTCTCGTCGGTCTTAGAAAGTTCATCAAGGGACTCAATGAAGTTGGCGATGATCTTGAGAAGTCAACCTTCAAAGGCGCTCTGAAGAAGACTCTCGATGATATCGGTAATTCGTTTAAGGATTTCGCCAAGTCGTTCAAGATCGTTTCGATCGCCGCCATCGCCGCGTCGATCAAAATGCTTGCTGACGCCTTAACGCAATTGTCGACCATCAGGACCGAAAAGATCATGCCGGCGCTTGGCGCCATGACCGCCATCATTGCCGTCATGACCGGCATGATGACTGGACTTGCTGCTTTGGCAGAAGTAACCAACAAAGCCGGAAAACTGGTCTTTGATTTCGACGCGTTGAATAAGGTCGCTTTGGCCATGGTGGCGCTTGGCGCTTCCATGAAGCTTATGTCCGAAGCTGCCTATATGCTCAAGGACATGGATCCCGCGCAAATCGCAGTGATATTTGGTTCGATGGCCACTGCGATCGTCGCTCTCGGCGGATCAATCGCTTTGATGGGAACGGCCAAGCCAGAACGACTGAATGCCGTTGGCACCAATATGATTAAGTTGGGCGCCGGATTCGTATTGATGGCGTCCTCTTTGGTCGTACTCGCCGGAGCCGTCCTCAAGATTGCAAGTGTCAAACCCGATGACCTTGCGCGTTCGATGAATGCCGTCGCACTGGGCATCGTTCTTCTGACCACAGCCATGGGCGGTCTTGGCGCCGGTGCAAAATTCGGTGCTGATTATTCCGGCGTCGGCAAGAATATTCTCTTGATGGCGACGGCCCTGATTCCTCTCGCTGCTGCGGTCAAGATTCTCGGCACTATGGACCTTGACGATCTTGCCAAGGGTCTCGGCTCGATAGCGATTGGCTTGGGCGTCCTCGCCGGCGCTATGGCAGGTCTTGGCTATATCCAAGGCATAGGCGGCAGTTACGGGAAGTCCGCAGCGGCCATCATGGCATTCGCGACCGCCATGGTGCTTCTTGCGGTCCCGATCAAGGTGCTCGGTGGCATGGATCTTGATGATCTCGCCAAAGGCGTCGGCTCTTTAGTCATCACTCTCGGCGCATTCGCCGGAGCCATGGCACTATTCAGCAAGTTCAATGGCCAATTTGCCGGAATGCTGATGGCTTCAGCCGCTATATTGTCATTCGCCACGGCTGCCGTGGCCTTGACCATTCCGATCAAGGTCCTTGGCGGAATGGATCTGAATAGTCTGGCCAAGGGTCTCAGCGGTTTCGGTTTGGCTTTGGCGGGTATGGTCGCAGCCATGAATCTCATGCCTAACAACATGGCGGGTCAAGCCGCTGGTATGATGGCGTTTGCTGCTGGTATTACGGTCCTTGCAGTTGCCATCCGTCTTATGGGGTCGATGGATCTTAAGCAGCTCATTACTGGGTTGACTGGATTCTATGGGGCTCTTCTCGGACTCGGATTCGCAGGCACGGTTCTCGGTCCGATGGCCGCAGAGCTTATGGCAGTCGCCAAAGCCATGGGTGTGTTCGGCCTAGCCTGCCTAGCCATCGGCGCTGGCATGGCACTTGCTGGGGCAGGACTCACCGCTCTCGCAGCCACCGGATCCGCTGCCGGTGGCATTCTGATGACGGCGCTCGATGCTCTGATCCAATTCATCCCGGCATTGGCGAAGTCTTTGGTGACCGCTCTTACCGGTGTTCTTCAGGTGATCGTGGCTGCTTTGCCTCAGATTCTAGAAGCGTTGTCGTCGATTCTCAGGGATCTGATGGCGTGGCTTGTCCAGCAAGTTCCTGCGGTCGCCGAAGTGGTCGTCTCAATGATCGACAAGATATTGCAGGTGGTTGCCGCACATGCTGATACCATCACCGACAGTCTTGTGACCATTCTGGTTGCAGCGCTCAACGCCGTGGCTGGTCATGCTCCGGAGATTACAGCGGCTCTTGGCAATGTCATGACCGCCATATTCACGGCCATCGCCGATTCGATACGCAATCTCGATCCATCGGTGCTTACCTCGCTACTTCTTTCCGTTGGAGTCATGGCCTTGATATTCAAGGCTTTGGCGAAGATGAAGAAAGACGTCATTGGAGCACTGATGGTTGGCGGCACCATGATCGGGCTCATGACAGCCCTCACCGGTGTCTTCGCGCTCATGAATCTGCTGAATCCAGTCAACACCGTGGCATCGGCGGTATCGCTATCCACGGCTTTGATCGCCATGACCGGCGCATTCAAGATCATGGAGACCGCGAAGAAGAACGTCCTCGGTGCTCTGGCTGTCGGCTCGACAATGGCTGCAATCCTTACCGAGTTGGCATTGGTCTTCGGACTGATGTCCGCCATGAACATCGACAGTGTTGGCACCATCGCAGCGTCGTTGTCGGGGACCATTCTGGCCATATCCGCAACGGCAGCGATCATGAGCCTGATCAACGTCGGTTCCGCTATGAGTGGCGTCGCCGCTTTGGCGACCTTCATCGCCGGTCTCTCTGCGATCGTCGTTGCAGCTGGCGCCATCAAGCAGATACCCGGCGTCGACTGGTTGGTGTCTGAAGGCGCCGCATTCATGGCGAAGATCGGAGCCGCACTTGGCGGATTCATCGGATCCATTGCCGGTGCTATTACCGGTGCCATCATGGGAGCCATCGGAAGTTCGCTGCCGTCACTGGCTACCGGTTTGTCCAACTTCATGAACAATCTGAAGCCATTCATCGCCGGCGCCAAAGAGATCGATGGCTCTGTCGCAACGGCCGTTGATACTTTGGCCAATGTGGTGCTCAAGCTCACGGCTTCGAATCTTCTCGATGCCATCACCAGTTTCATAATCGGTGGCAATGGTATTGAGAATTTCGGAACCAAGCTGGTACCGCTCGGCCAAGCATTGAAAGACTACTCCGCAGTAGTTGCTGGTTTGGACTCGGCATCCATCGTGTCGTCTGCCATGGCTGCTCAAGCACTGACACAGGTGCTGAATGCGCTTCCTGCCGACGATGGGCTTTGGCAGAGGATTGCCGGTAGTAAGGACTGGAGTACCTTATCCGACGGCCTCGTCCAAATGGGCATGGCGTTGAAGATGTACGGCATTACCGTGACTGGACTTGAACCCGGACCGATAAGCGCTTCCATCGAAGCACTTAACGGATTGAACGGTGTGCTGAACGCCGTTCCTTCCGATGACGGCTGGTGGCAGAAGATCGCCGGTGGCAAGGACTGGAGCACACTGTCCACCGGACTCACCGGAATGGGCAAGGCGCTTGCTGGATATGGCAAAGCCGTCTCCGGAGATGGTGTCAATATTGAAGCCATTCAGAAGACGGTTCCAGCCGTTAAGACGCTGAATAACGTCCTTCAGAACGTTCCTTCCGATGACGGCTGGTGGCAGAAGATCGCCGGTGGTAAGAGCTGGGGCACACTCACTGAAGGTCTGAAGGGTCTCGGCGAAGCGCTTGCCGGATATGGTAAAGCCGTATCCGGCGATGATGTCAACGTCGGAGCCATTCAGAACACCGTTCCGGCAGTCAAGTCGTTGACTGAGATTCTGAAGAGCGACTTCAGTCAGGTCGGCGATTTCGGTCCTATAAAGGCTGCCGCGACACAGCTCGGCAACGGTCTGGCTGGATACTATAATGCCGTTTCCGAGGTTTCGCCTGATGCCATCACACCGACGTTCGCTCCATTGCGTTCGTTGATCAATGTCGTCAACGGTCTTGGCGGCATGAAGATGGAAGGCACATCGGTCGGATTCATCACGGCCGCCACACAGCTTGGTATCGGATTGTCGAACTACACATCCCACGTGGCTGGATTGGACTTCTCGAACATTTCGGCCAGTGTCAGTGCCGTTGGTTCGTTGTCCAAGGTCATGGGCGGAATGCCTGCCGAGTATGGCGGAGTCACGGCGTTCCAGCAAGCCGTGTCCACGCTCGCCGCGACATCGTTCATGTCTCTGGCCAGGTCCATTCAAAATGCCAATAGTTCCATTAGTACTGGTCTGTCCGAGTTGAACACGGCGTTGAGCACTGGCACAACGACCTTGACAGGATCCGTGAATGCCCTGAATTCCGCTTTCAGAGGTATCAATCTGAGCGGCAGTCTCTCGTCTCAGATGAGTGCTGCTGCAAGTGCTGCGAATTCTGGAGCAAACCAGATCCGTTCGGCATTGAATGCTCTCGCCACTTGGTTGAGCGGTTTCGCTTCGATCTGGCAGGCATCGTTCACGCCGATAATCGGAGCCACTCGTACCGGTCTCAACCTGGTCGCTCAGGCGATTTCCTCGTACAATGGTCGTTTCTCGCAAGAGGGACGTAGTTTGGCGAACAGTCTGGGCAGCGGCATGCGTTCGGGCATCGGCAACCTTTCGGGCATCTTCAATAACGCGCTGAGTGCCGCTGTCAACGGTGCTCGTGCATATCGAGGAAGCTTCGAGAGTGCCGGTTCCTATCTGGCAGCCGGTTTGGCCGTGGGTATCTCACGCAATTCCGGTGTTGTCAGCCAGGCCGCAGCAGATGCCGTGTCGAATGCCGTTGAGGCAGCCAAGGAAGCAGGCAAGATCAAATCGCCGTCACGTGTCATGGCCAAGGTCGGCATGTGGTTCGACAAGGGTCTGGAGAACGGCATCGCCGATAATGTCGGTGGCGTTGTTCGAGCCGCAAAGACCATGATGACGAGCGGCATCGATGTCGTCGATTCCTCGCTGAGCAATATCGGCAAGCTCGATATTCCGGAATTCGATGTCAATCCGACCATCACTCCGGTGATGGATCTATCGGTCGTCGAGGGTCAAGCCGCGTATCTGAATTCCATGCTGTCTGACACAGTTGGAATCGGATATTCGTCCAAGATGATCGACAAGATCACTGCGATGCCTCGCCAGAGGGATGCCGGTCACGCTGCCGAAAGTGTTGAGAAGACCCCTCAGCAGATCATCAACAACTACGACTTCACGCAGAACAACACTTCTCCGAAGGCGCTCAGTCGTTATGATATCTACAAGCAGACCCGTACGCAGTTCCGTCAATTCGAGCAAATGAATCGAAATGGAGGTCGATGATGTTTCAGTCTATGACTGTTACGAATGCTCGTGGCGACACGCTCGATCTCCCCATCCGAAACCCAATGGCGACTGGCTATAACGTCGTCGCCATTGATGGTCTCGGACCGGTCGATGCCGTGCTTCAAACCAGCAATACCGTCACTACCGATGGTGTGATCTTCAATGGTGCCCGTAAGGATGAGCGTGAGATTGTCATCAATCTCGCGTATTATCCGGAATCGGGTAAGAACATTGAGGATCTTCGGCATGGAACATACAAGTACTTCCCCGAAAAAGAGGAAGTCACCTTGGTGTTTCATGCCGACACCCGTTCGGTTCGTACGACCGGCATCGTCGAATCGAATGACGTTTCGTTATTTTCCGAAAAAGAGTCGTCATCCATCGTCATCAAATGTCCTGACCCATGGTTCAGGATCGACAACGAGTCGAATAGGGTCACCTCTTTTTTCAATGTCGAACCGGTATTCGAATTCCCGTTCAACTGGGCAAATAATCCGGTGAGCGAACCGAATGCGTTGTGGTTTGGTGCCATTCAGAACATGCATTCGAAAAACATCGTTTACGATGGTGAATCCGAAGTCGGCGTGATCATTCGTATGTCGTTTGATGGTCCGGTGAATAATATTCGCATCTACAATGAAGAGGCCGGTCAGGAGATCGACGTCTTTACGGATAAGGTCAGACAGATCATCCCCGAAGGCATCCAAAAAGGCGATGAACTGGTTATTTGCACGATACCAAAGCAGAAGTACGTTGAAATTATACGAGACGGCATCTCGTATAACATTCTCAACGCCATCAATCGAGACGTGCGATTCATCACCTTGCACAAAGGCGCGAACACCATCGTGTATTCCGCCGATTCAGGCGTGGATAACATCCACGTGTCGATCGAGAACGAAACGTTGTATACAGGAGTGTGACGTTATATGACTGAACAGTTAAACAAACGTTCCATGCAGCTGTTCGTGCTCGATAAGAGTTTCGAAGTCGTCAGCTTATGTGATACGTTCAGTTCACTTATCTGGACTGAACGGTATTCCGGGTATGGCGACTTCGAACTTTACCTTCCAGCTTCCGTGGCCAACATCAACATGTTCCCTCGAGGTTTTTACCTATGGCTGATAGAACCGTTCGTATACGATAAGAACGGCAAAAAGATCGAGACTCGCAATGATGTCATGATCATCGAGAAAACGGAACTGAGTACGGACATCGAAGAAGGTGACCAATTAATCATCTCCGGCCGTTCGCTTGAATCGTTGCTGCTTCGACGTGTGATTCCGAAGAAAGTCAAGTATGAATCTGTCGATCCTCGAGAGATCATCAAGACGATATTGAACGAAAACATCATCAAACCTTCGGAACCTGCACGAAAAATTCCGAACTTCAAAATAGCAACCGATAATTCACAACCACTGGATCCGAAGTACAGGAAAACCTTCGAATTCGATGGCGATTACGTCTATGACGCCATCAAGACGATATGTGATAGTTATGACTTGGGGTTCTCTCTCGATCTGAAGTCCGATGATCATTGGCAATCGTCCTATCTGTCGTTTTCGGTTCTCAAAGGTACCGATCGTTCCTATGAACAGATCAAGAACCCCTATATGGTCTTTTCACCGAGATTCGATAACCTCATATCCTCGGATACCGTCGAAGACGATACCGAATTCTATAATTCGGCATACGTCGCCTCGACAGAGGAGACCAAGGACAACGTGACCCGTCGTCTGATCAAATACGTGCCGAACAACTCCGGTCGTGTTGGTTGGGACATCCGGGAAACGTTCTATACGGATTCCGACGCCAAGTTGAACGATGCTGATAATCATCCTCGTCCCGACCATGACATATATCCTGAACTGGAAAAGTACGGCCAAGACGAATTGAAAGCGCAGAAGTCGAATGACTCATTCAATGCCGAAATCGCTTTACTTGGCTCCGTTCGGTATCATCGCGACTATGATATCGGCGACATCATCCAGTTCGACAACACCTACGGTGTCAACAAAAAAGCGCGTATCACCGAATACGTTCGCAATGAAGACGACAATGGCTACCGTGAGTATCCGACGTTCGAGCCGTTCTCCACCGAAGGCATCGATGCGCTTGAGGATTCGTACGGCAATTACGTGCTGGATAATTACGGCAATACCATCAATGAGGGATTCATCTGATCGAAAGGAGATTGTAATGACATATACTTCAGGATTCTTCAATTCGGTCAATCACGACCGAACGTATGATGCCGATACTTTCGGTTCCATGTTCGATGGAGTCATCAATGATGGCGTCTTCCGCACATGGGGCAAAGGCATGGTCGTGACCGCCGTCGGCGGCATGACGGTGGCAGTCGGCACCGGTCGAGCATGGTTCAATCATACGTGGACCGTGGTCACCGCTGACGAACGTATGACGTTGGCCGCTTCATCACCATCCATGCCTCGCATCGATGCGGTGGTGCTCCGTGTCGACAAGTCGACGTCGGTTCGACGGAATCGAATCTACATCAAACAAGGACAGGCGTCCGGTTCGCCGTCACGACCACCGCTCGAAAACACGACAACGGTCCGTGAGTGTGTTCTTGCTGACATTCGCATCAATAACGGCGCCACCGCAATCTCTCAATCGAACATCACGAATCAGATCGGACGCGACACCCCATTCGCCGAACTGGTGAATAACACCTTCGATTCTGCGAACCTGATCAAGCAATGGGAATCGCAATTCCAGGATTTCATTCACAAATCAACGATTGATCCGAAAGTGTTGAGTCCGATTTCGAACGCTACGATCGATCAAATGTTCACCATTTAGGTAAGGAGTCAAAATGACAAGAATTCTCGATGCACACGGGAACGAACTCAAGCTGGAAGACCTTGATTTGAATGCCGGCAAGCTCATTGACGAGACCATCACCGTCCATCACGACGCTGTCGAAGGCGTCGAGGAAGTATCTCATGTCGAGGTGCTCAAAGAATACTATGAGACTGGTCCGGATGGCGCTCCGGTTCTCGATGAGGACGGTCATAAGGTCATCTTCGGCAAGGATGTAAAGACCATCATCGATGTCCCGGGTGTTGAGGCCAAGGAAGCCTGGGATGAACAGGAAGAGATCCAGCGATACATCCCGTATACCGCTGAAGAACTCGATAAGATCGCCAAGGAGAAGGCCGACGCCCAGGCCAGTGCGGCTGTTGCGGCCGCTGAAAAGTCGGCGATTCGTCTCATTACTCAGAAAATCGCTCCGTCGCTATCCACGGATGAACTGATGCAGGTCGCAGCGATTCTTCCGAACTGGGATGCGTCGAAGACGTACGTTGCGGACGATATCGTCCGTTATCAGCAGAGCCTGTATCAGGCCATTGGCGAGGTCCCGGCCAACACGGTTCCTGATGCGGCTACCGATAAGTGGATGGATCTGACGAAGTCGGTCGATGGGGTCGCACGATGGGTTCAGCCGAACAGCGCTGAAAACGCGTATGATTCAGCGGCCGTCGTCATGCATGACGGTCGGCAGTGGTCCTCCGATGAGGACTACAACATGCACGAACCCGGAGTCGACGGTTGGACGTCGAAGGGCGACGCCGTCGCCGAGTGGGCCCAGCCGACCAATGCGAACAACGCCTATGCCGAAGGCGCCGTGGTGCGTCATAATGGCAAGCAATGGGTTTCAACGGTGTCCGGCAATGTCTGGGAGCCCGGTGCTTCCGGAGTGACCCAGTGGGCCGAATCCTGATAGGAGGCTGTCATGGCACGAATCAACAGTTATACCAAGATCACCGGAGCACCGGCTGATTCCGACTGTTTCATCATCGATTCGACGCAGGGCACCGCAGGCACCCGAATCGTGTTGTGGTCGGTGTTGAAGAGCGTTCTCACCGGAATATTCGCTCCTAAAGCCCATAAACATCCAGGCAGCGATATCACGTCGGCTGTCGCCAACGCCAATGCCGCCACCAACGATTCTATCGGTCAGAACATCGCTTCGACGTATGTGAAGGAGCTCGCCGTGGACGGCAGGACCATCACGGTGAAACACGGTAACGATACGATCTACACGTTCCAGACACAGGATACGAATACGACGTATCCTCCTGCCGATGCGACTCATTCCGGTATCATGGCTGCTAGCGATTGGGCTCTTCTGCATTCGCTGAAGACCATTAATAAGTCGGTACTATCTGATAACGATCTGAATAAGATCAATTCGTTGCAGCAATGTGGATGGTATCACGCCGGAGACGACAACTCTGTGGCCAATAAGCCGTCAGGCGTCAAACATTTCGGTATGTTCGTCATGCGGATAGCGTCTGATTTGATCGCTCAGATCCTGTACGATGACAGCAATAGGGTCTGGACGAGGTCGTATAGCAATTCGTCATGGAGCTCGTGGACCGCTCTGGTCCGAACGACCGATACGATCGCCAACGCCACGAACGCCACGAACGCCGCGAACGCCACCAAAGCAACGCGGGACTCCGCCGGTCAGAACATTAATACGACCTATGTGAAGTCCGTCACCGCATCCGGCCGCACGGTCACGGTGACCAAGGGCGACGGTACGGCCTCGACGTTCACCACGCAGGATACGACATACGGAAACATGAGCGGGGCAACGACATCGGCAGCTGGACAGGCTGGCCTTGTCCCGGCTCCGGCTCAGGGTGCGTCCAACCGGTACCTTCGCTCCGATGGTACGTGGCAGGTCCCTCCGGACACTAACACGACCTACTCCGTAGCCACCCAATCGGCCAACGGCCTCATGTCGTCCGCCGACAAGCAGAAGCTCGACGGTCTCTCGAGTGACGTCATCGGATCCATCCCGCTCGCCACGCCGTCCAGAGACGGTCTAATGCCCAAAGCCGACAAGGCGAAGCTCGATGCGATTGGATCGATACCCACCAGTACGATCGACGGTTTCTTCAGAATTTAGATGATATTTTAGGAGGTATGATATCATGGTAGCTTATCTTGATGAGGGGGGGGCTCGGCATCTAGTCAGGAAGGTTCTTGACCGGATCCAGCCCGTTGGATCTCTCTATTTCAGCACTAGTAGCACGTCCCCAGCGAGTTTATTCGGTGGCACCTGGGAACGCTATGCGCAGGGACGAGTAATGGTCTCTGCATCGGACACCGATACAGATTTCACCGTCGGCAAAACCGGCGGAAAGAAGACGCATAGTCATTGGCTGCCACTTGGCCTGGAGGAGCTTCCCAACGGCATGCTCTCCGTCACTTGGACGCACCATGACCAAGGCGGCGTCCGACGTCGAGGTATCGCCCCCGGCCACCACGATCTCTACCAGCCGTTCTCCAGATCACCGAACTCGAACGGTACCGAGGAACAGTCGTATTCCGAGTCAAGTCTTCAGCCGTATGTGGCAGTGTATATTTGGCGAAGAACGGCTTAGGCAGTTCGACGCCAGATGTAAACTGCAACATAGGGTTCCATTGATGATGCTCTCGTGGTGTTTCCTTCATTCATTCGAAGATCCAGCGATTTGTTTTCACCATATGAGCCATAGACCGGATCTGCGAAACCGTTAGTGGTATGATTGATAGGCGGAATTCCATGTCTCCGAATACGATTGCCAACGGTTAGAGAATAATCAATGATACCACTTTGTGGCGATGTTCGACTGTCCGACAATACAGTCATTCCATAATTGGTACCAAACACGATACCATACGTATGACTATGCGTCTTCTCTCCGCCGGTTTTGCCGACTCCTCACGGAAAGGCAAGACCTATAATGGTTGCATATTTGGATCAGGCAGGCGTACAGCACCTCATTGCGAAGATTCGTAATACGTTTTGGCCGGTCGGCACGATTCTGGCGACGACCAGCACCACATCACCGGCGTCTTATCTCGGAGGCTCCTGGGAGATATTATATAGAAAGGATCATGCCAATGCATTGGATCGAAATGTTGATTACAATCGCTGGATCGGTATTCGCATCCAGCGGATTGTGGACATTGATCTTGTATAAAGCAAAACAAAAAGATACCGGACTTCTTCTGACCCGCGGTATGGCACATTACCAAATCATAGAAGAGGGTCAGAAATTCATTGAACGCGGGTGGATCGCCCATGAGGAATACGACGACTTCATGAAGTATCTTGGCGACCCGTATCTGGAGTCCGGATCAAACGGTCTGGCGAAGAAAATGATCGATGACATATCGGATCTTCCGTTCAAATCGATTTCGTCGATTCATAGTACTATGGATCATTAAGACGTCGCGTGACATACATGGCTCTTAATGAAAGGAGCCATTATGAACATTGACAAGATCTATAATAGTAACTGTGAAACACAACTCAAGAACGGCTACTTAAGGATCAAGGGCATAACACATCTTGGATGCTTAGCGCTTACCGCTTTCGCATATGACGGTGATATTCGCATGCCATGCGTAGTCATCGAAAAAGGCGGACTGGTAAGATGCGTAAGCTTCAAGCTGATATATATGCCTTGGTTTGCTAGTAGAAGTATCGCTAAGGGTTTGAAATTCATCACGTTCCCAAAAAGGATCTGTAAATCAAAAGCCCTCATAGAGGCACTCATTTCAGAATAACATATAAGAGCCTATGCACCACGCATGGGCTCTTATACTTTTCTCACGCAAAGCACAGAAGAAAGGATCATATATCATGGCCGAACACGCCGATCAGAAAACGTCATTTCTCACCGATTCAGGTTACGACGGCCTCGTCAAGGCCGCACGTCGATGGCTGCCAGCACTCAGTGTCCTGCTGATCGTGATCGCCGGTGTCTGCACGCAGCTCGGTCACGTTCCCGGCATGGAGGCCGCTACCGCAGGTCTGGCCACGGTCTCCGGTGTCTGCATGGCACTGAGTTGGGGTATCAACGAACTGCTCAAGCGTGCCAAGGATCAGTGGAACGCTTCGACTGATACGGACGACACCACTGAGAGTACTGCCGAATGATATCATATAAGAGCCCATGCGCGCGGCATAGGCTCTTATATTTTGCCTCGACGCGAATCGTACATGGCCTCTAATGACAAGAGAATCTATCATAAAGGAGCAATCATGAACGATACATTTACTTATGTCAGCCAACAGTACAGCCAGCACACTTGCCTGAAGCTTGTTCAGTGGATCAAGAACCACTGCGATCCGGAAACGGAGAGCGGTATTCTTACGACCGAAACGAAGAAACTTCGGGTAATTATGGTCTGCACCAACCTGGAAGACATGAGTGCATTCGCAGATTATCTGAAGACCATCACTCTCGTCTGAAAAGAGTGGGCCGCACATGCGGCTTGCTCTTTTTATTTTTTCGCGCATGATACATGTCCTTTATTGAAGAAATTCAACAATATCAAAGGAGTAATCATGCTTATCATCGACAAGATTTTGAACCGAACCGAATCCTTCACTGTCGATGGGTATTGCAAGGATCAAGATCAAGTGAATACGATTCTTAACACGGTCGGCTCTTTACCATACGTAAAGAGCTATGACCATGCCGTAGTAACGTATCCATTTTACGATCATCCAACCTTGTACGTAACCATCACTACGTGGGGACACGGGCGTCGAGATCGAATCGCAAAAAAGATCGCTGAAACGATGTATATTGATGAATGATCATCAAGCCAGAGTCGCACATGCGGCTTTGGCTTTATATTTTTGATCGCGAAACAAACATACCCTTTAATGAGAACCATACCATCATTAAAGGAGAAAACTATGTTCGCTGGAATTTCCGCCATTGCCATCGCAATCACTGCTCTCGCTGGAGAGTACTATGTGGTCGCTTTGACGCAAGAACACTGAACATCATTTCCTCTAATCAGGAATGATCAACAGAAGCAGAGCCATCTGCTTTGCTTCTTGTCCGATGATGCGTATGGTTTATATTTTGTTTGGGACAAGGAGCTTGATGATGTATTCGCGAAAGAATCATGGTCCTTAATGAGAAGCTATATATCAACCAAAGGAGTTATTATGGACCTCATCAAGACTATTTTCAAGACCGTCGTCTGGGGCGCAATCGCCATTATCGCTATATTCGTTATCGCGATTGTCCTCATCGTCTGTGGATTGTTCTAGCTTGATCAATCCTAATAATGACAAGCCGTTAACCACACGGCTTCTCGTTTATCCGATATGCTGAGTATAGCTGTAACGTCACGTACCACCACTGAGACCGGACATGGCGTTTATATTTTTTTTTTCGCGCATGATTCATCGCCTTTAATGACAACATAACCGAAAGGAGCAAACATGTCCAATCAATCGAAGAGCATTAATCAGAAGTTCGATGAACAGATCGATGCGTATTTGGATCGTCTCAAGGAGGAGATGAATCCGGAGAACGAATCCGATTTGAACGACGATTTGACAAGGACTTCCGAAGTCACAAGAGACACTCTTGATGGCGACGGCAACGTCACGAGTTCGGTTGTGGAACGTCACGATGAAATGACGAACCACAATCTGGAATCGCTGAAGTCGCTGGTTGCCGTCAAGAACGACTATAATGACCATCGGAAGAGCCTGATCGAAACCGTCGTGAAAGCCGGAGTCTCGCTCGCTGGAATCGTCATCCTGCTGGGATTCGAAACAAATCACACCATCAGTTCGAGAAGTCTCGGGTTTCTGCCCAAACCGAAGATCTGACATGTGATCTATAGGATTACGTCAAAAGCCAGAGTCGCACATGCGGCTTTGGCTTTATATCTTTGGATCGCGATTCATCCATGGCCTTTAATGACCGAATAACCGACAAAAAGGAGAAACATGGATATCAAGACAACATCCAAGAATCTGTTCTGCACCGCAAAGGACCGCGTCAAGGAACTTTGGGACAAAGAACAGGAAGAGGACAATGTTGATCTCGTGATCCGTCGTCTCAACGAAGGATATTATGATCAACTGCCGAATGGCCAAGAACGCAAACACCATGCTGTGTGTATTGTCATGGACAAGCTCGGAACCGCAAGTCTACAGCTTGACGTCGTACGACGTTATCTGAAAGCATTGTCGGACCAAGCCTACCACGACTGACACATCGCTGGCGAATGACACTTGGCCATTCGCTTTTTATTTTAGGAGCAAAAACATGGCAAGAAGACCAGTCGGACGACTTAAATTCACTCGTAAATCTCATAATAAGATATCGCCTCATATTTCAGGACCAAAAATCGCTCTGAATATGCTCTACGCTTGGATGCTTGGACGTGATATTCCTTGCAGACTATATGAGCGTCGCATTGATATTCCAATCGAAACTTGGGATGAGTACGATGTTCAGATCATGGACGGACTTGACGCGATCAACGATATATTCCATGTCAATTTCCAGGTAAGGAAGTGGTAACATGACCGGTGCTTATACCAATCATATTGTCCTGCTTGGCAAGCAGGGTTCCGGTAAGACGTCCATTGCCGAAGAACTTGCTCGTCGAGGGTTTCGGCGCGTCGTATCGGTGACCACACGTCCTCCTCGCGATAACGAAGAGGATGGTGTGGATTACTGGTTCGTGGACGATGCCGAATTCGATGCTGCTTTGCCGGATTTGGTGGCCGTTCGAGAATACCGGACCATATTCGGTACGTGGCGTTACGGCGTGAATCTTCAGGATATCAATGCCGATGACGACACCGTGACCATTCTTGATCCGACTGGATATTTGTCCATCAAAGACCGTATCACCGATCGATTCGGAGTCTATCTGCATATCGACGACAATATTCGATATCAGCGACTGCTCCTTCGAGGCGACGATCCGGAGGAAATCAGTCGTAGGGAACGCGACGATGCTGCCCAGTTCGCTGTGCTCGAAGAACGACTTACCGATGTTGTGGACATGATGTCTAATGGCAAACGATGGGTCAATTTCGAGGAATTCTCGAAAGGCGGATATGATACCAGTCGAACCGTGACCGAAGAAACCGATCGGATTCTTCGATATATGAACGCATTCAATCGCGGAGAGATCAATTATGAACGAGCACCACAACCGGTGTTCGATCATGATCCGGAATTCTGATTATAACTAAGGAGAAAACATGTTATTTGCACTGAAACATCTACCACCGAATCTCCGCGAGCAGTTGCACAATGAGGAGGTGGCATCGGTACTCTTTCCCAAGATCATGGATAGGTCGTATCAAGCGCAACATAATACCATCAGCGGCTGGTGTCAGTATGTTCGACCGAATGGCGTATCATTCTGGGTGTATGCAGATGACGACGGCGCTGTCTGCATCGAAACCGAGGCAGTGAGAAATGCCACGAATACGACAACAGTCGACGGGGATTTCGATATCCATACTTCGAAGCATGAGCTTACTCGTTTTATCGAGCAGATAGCGCCATGGATACTCGACTGCGATTTCAGACAAGCCATTATACGATCATCGCAAGGAATATCGCTGTTCTTTTCCGAAAACGGCATGACTCGATGGATATTTCGTGAGTGGGGGGCAAAACGATGGTTATTGTGCAACCCTGAATACGATTATGATCGTATATAATCGCGAATGAAACATGCCCTTTAATGAGAACCATTAACCACTAATAAAGGAGTTATCATGAAGTTTAGCACCTTCTTCGGAAAGTACACCATTTGCGGCCTTATCTACACTGCTATTTCGATGCTGCTGGGAATCGCCGGTTTCGGCGTTCTCTATCACATCGGAAAGAAAGCTGAAGAGAAGGATGACGAGGTGAATCCGATCACTGCTGATGACATGAATCTAAATAATGACTAATGACATCAAGGCTAAGGCCGCATTTCACACATGCGGCTTTGGCTTTATTTTAAGGAGTAAACATGAGAAATAAAATCGAATTGTATCGTGAAGCGCGACTCTGGATCACCAAGGTCATCATCCCATTGGCTGGAATGGCGACGTTATACTTCAGTAATCCCGACAATCGTGCCGACTTCAAAACTCGTTTTCTGAAGTCAAGAATCGAAAAGAAACTTGGAGGTCTGCTATGAGTTATGATAACCCTAAGGAATACGGCGTATATTTGAGCAAAGGCGAGCAGGAAGTCCATTTTCCCATCGGATTGGCTTTCGATAGTGAGCAGATTCCGGAAGGGAAACATGCTCCGCTCAAGACGCTCGAAGAAGCGGCCGAATTGACGGAAGCAATCAAAGACCAGCTGAAAGGACAGAATGACCCAGAAGCCGATTACGAATCGCTTCGCCAGCATTCCCTCGAAGAATTCTGTGACGTATACCAGACGCTGGTGAATATCGCATTCGCTTTCGGATTTTCTCAGACCGAGATCGAGAATGCTTATATGAAGGTCGTTCATCGTAACGATGAACGAGGACGTTATTCTTCAAACGAATGGGAGGATAGTTGGCTTGGCTGAAACAGCACTTCCAGCTCGGTTACGTTACGGTGGTTAAGGCATATGCCAAAACCATTGCCGCCGAATACAAGCTGTTAAGCGCGATCTACAATTCAGGTCACGTTACAGACGTGACGATAATGAATCGCGAATCCGATGGAGTATACACCATACGAGTCGAAACCAGTGTGCTTACGACCCCATTCGTCTTGCGGAAAAAGCTCGCCAAACGACTGGCGTGTTTATAGACACTGTAAACGCGAACCATACATCCCCCTTAATGAGAACCATACACAACCTAATGAAAGGAAAAATCATGGAAGATCAGAACAAGGAAACCACCGAAGTCGTCGAGACCGAGGAGAAGAAGCCCAACAAGATCGTCCAGTTCGTCAAAGATCATAAGGACCGTATCAGGGATATCAGCATTGGAGCCGCTGCCGCCGCAGGACTCGCATTGCTGATTCACCTGGGAAAGTCCGACGATGTTGACGACGAGGACGACAATTGGGACTATTCCTCATCCGATGAATCGAATTCCAACGCTGAATCCACAGATTCCTCACAAGAGTGAATTGTTCTACAAGCCAGAGTCGCACATGCGGCTTTGGCTTTATATTTTTTTTTTGATCGGTCGTACATATGGATTTTATTCTATTATTAATACTATTAGTTCTAATAGTATGCATATTCTATACGATATTTTATTAGCGAACCGACAATATACCAATCAGAAAGGTTGTTATGGTGAGTAATATCATCACAAACGGTCGAAAATTTCTTGGAAGAAATTCCCATACGATTCTCACAGGCACGGCAGTGGTGGGCGTGATCGGAACCGCCATCATGGCGTCACGAGATACCATTCAGGCGAATGATCGTCTGCTGGAGTATCGCATGGAGCTCGATGGCAAGCCATATGACAAGAAGGAGCTCGTCAAACGAATCGCTCCATGTTATATTCCGACCGCGTTGACTGTCGGTGCGACGATTACCGCGATCGTCGGAGCCCACCAGACCGCAACGCGTAAGATCATCGCATATTCCTCGGCATATACCATGGCCCAGGAAGCCGCGACCATCTATCGCGATAAGGTGCACGAGATCGTTGGCGAAAAGAAAGCCAAGGAAATCGAAGCGGCCGTGGCCAAGGACCAAATCGCAAAATCCAAAGACGACGCTTCGGCCGTGGTCATTGGCGATGGCAATGTGCTGTGCATGGATGGGTTCAGCGGACGGTTCTTCCCATCGACCTTGGAGAAGATCCGTAAGGCCCAGAATGATGTCAATTACAAGATGAATGCTGAAATGTATGCGTCGTTAAATGACTTCTATGAAGCCTTGGATCTGCCCTATATCGGTTGTGGCGATGATCTCGGTTGGACGTCGGAACATCCAATCGAACTGAGTTTCAGCACCACACTGACCCCTGATGGGAAACCGGCACTTGTGGTGAATTTCCACGAATCGCCGATGGCTGACTATCGCAATCTTATTTGAGTATCAACAAGGAGTAAATCATGTCTTATATATCCCTACTCGCCCAAGCCGGTAAAGCGGCAGCTCCATATCTGAAGCCTCTTGGCATCCGATTGGGCAAATCCATCTGTACGGGCGTGCTTACTCAGCTTGCGGGTAAGTATGCATTCCGTATAACCGGGGACCATATTCTGGCGCAACGTGATCGCGATATTCGCGAAGCGGTTCAGCAGGATATGGAACTCAAACAACTCATAGCCCAACAAAAAGCGGCTATGTCCAACCAACAGGAGGAAAACTAACATGATCAAGGAAACCATTTCCTACGAGGACATCGACGGCAACAGCAAGACCATGGATGCATATTTCCATCTCACCATGCGTGAAATGCGTCAACTGCTGAAGGAGGGCATCCAGGAAAAGCTTGAAGCCGTGACTTCCGGAAAGGCATCTCCGGAAGATACGTTCGATCTGATCGATATGCTGATCAAGGCATCCTATGGCAAGCGAATCGAAGACAATGGTGAAGCACGTTTCGTGAAGAACCCCGAAGCTACCAAGATCTTCATGGAGTCTGATGCGTACGACAGCCTGTTGAGCAAGCTGATGTCCGATGACACGTTCGCAACACGATTCTTCACTGGTCTGGTGCCGAAGTCATTGACTGAGCGCATGAATGCCATCAGCAATGGCGCGACTCAGAACGCACTCCCTCCGGAAGCGGCTCAGTATCTCGCTCAGCTGAACCAGCAGAATAACTGATTCTCATATATTAAGCAATGAGGAAAGAGTTCGGACGATGTCTGGGCTCTTTCCTTGCATATTTTGAAAGGGCAAAGAGCATGATAGAAGACGATCGCAAGCCATTAGTCGTCGATGTCTCTCGACAGAACCTAGGTCTTCCGGAATCCAAAGAAGCGCCAAAAAAGGCAGCGGTCGCCCATGGCAAACTCAAAGAGGATACCATGGTCGAGAAAGGTGTGAAGCGCTTCTTCGGTGGTGATCCGAAAGACGTCATGATGTATATGCTGACCGACGTGCTGGTGCCGGCACTCAAGGATACGTTCGTCGATATGGTCATCGGCGGAACGAAACGAATGGTGTATGGCATGGGCGCGTCGGATTATCGACCGACCAGTCCTCGATTGGTTCGACGTGATAACCCGAGCTATTCGCAGAACACGAACTACAACGCCATGTCGAGCAATCGACGTGTGATCGATAGCACGGTTCGCGAACGCCACGATTTCAGCAAAGTCGTGTTCCCAGACAGACCGTCGGCTGAAAATGTCTTGACGGCCATGAACGATTATATTCAGCAATATGGTGTCGTTCGGGTGAAGGACTTCTACGAATTCGCCGGAATCACCGCTGAATATACTGATCAGAACTGGGGCTGGCATGACATTCGTGGCAGCCGTGTTCGATCGATCTATGGCGGATATATTGTGGAACTTCCACCTACGGAGCACCTGCAATGAGCGACCGGGACGAGCTGAGGAACTGGTATTCGAGTCCGTCATGGACACGTAAAGTCGATAAAATGACAGACGAGCAAATACCGATCGTGCTCAAACGAGTGCGAGCAATCAAAGAGCAAGCGAGGAACGATCATAATGGTACATCCAATCACAGACGGCATCGATAAAACCGATCATCAGATGCTGCTGACTGTCGACGATATTCGGGAGTCCGATCGAGCCAGAACGATATCCATGGTCAATAAATCATGGTTGCATCGCCTGTTTCGACATTTTCCGGAGATAGCGAACTTGACGATTGATATCACTATCGATTGGCCGGGACGATTGCCGAATACGGCCGTGATCACAACCAGGGATGGACGGAAATATCTATATACGTCCGATCCGAGTTATGATTTCGGCACGATCGAGGAGATATGATGGATCGTTTTCTTGCCATGGTGAAATTCCAACAGCTTTTCCCGGAACTCTCGGAGCGAGTTCAGAAATACCGCCGAATGGACAACCATACGGCATTGATCATATTATTCAGCGGAGCGCACTATGTGTTTCGCTGGGAATCAACCAACAAGTGGACTCTGCAAACCGAGTTCGCGTATAGAAACAAATAAGGAGCAAACATGTCTATCAAAAGCACATTGGTCAAAACCGCAGCTAAGAGCGGTCTCTTTCTGAAGAAGCATAGTCCGGAAATCCTGACCTATTCGGGCATTGTGCTGGGCGTTGCCGCAACTGTCACCGCATGTCGGTCGACCATGCATATCGATGACGTGAAGAAGAACCATGAAACCGAGATGAGCCGCGTCGAAACCCTCGAAAAGATGGTGGACAACGGCGAGCTCAATGACGGCGATTTCACGGTCAACGAAGCGGCTTCGTCGAAGCAGATTATCTACATGCGTACCACCGTGGCTTATGCGAAGCTCTATGCTCCGACCATTATTCTGACCGGTTTGAGCATCGCCTGCATTCTGTCGGCACACAACATCCTCCAGACTCGATACACGGCTGTGGCTTCGGCATTTGCTGCTGTAACCGCCAAGTTCAGCGATTACCGCGAACGTGTCGTGGCCCAGTACGGCGAAGAGGTCGATCAAAAGTTCTATCAGAACATCGACACCGTCGAAGTCGCCGACGACAAAGGCAAGGTCATCGAGACCAAGAAGGAGCAGAACGTCCAGACGCTGAGTCCGACCGATAAATGGTTCGGACCAGATTCTCAGATCTGGGATCACGAATCCCCGGATATGAATACCGTGATGCTGAAGTCCGCATTGGATCGTGCTCAGAACAAGCTCGATTACACCGGGCATCTGTTCCTGAACGATGTCTATCGTCTACTCGGTCTTCCTGATACCAAGGAAGGCGCCGTGCTCGGTTGGATCAATACGCCTGATCGCGATTCGATCGTCGACTTCGGCGTATTCGGTTGCAGCGATGATCCGTGGGACAATGTCAAGGATTGCCCATGGGATGGCAAGGAAGAGATTCTTCTTCAGTTCAACTGCGACGGCATCGTCTACGATCAGATCTGATCGTTATATTCAATATGGGAGCGTCATTAGGATCGTGGCGCTCCCTTTTATTAAGGAGAAAATCATGAAGGTCACAACCATTATTAAAATCGCCAAGGCCGCTGTCGGTGCTGTGGCTCTTGGAGTAGCCGCTGTCGGTGCGATTCGTACTGCCAAGAATGCCAAGAAGCTGCACGAAACCGCAGTGGATGCTATTCAGAAGGCTGAGAACAACGAGATCGAGTCTGACAAACAGATGCAGGAGATCAATGATAATCTGTTCAATCGTGTCGGCGATATCGTGTTCGATGCCGGAGCATTTCTGGTAGCTACTGCTGCTACCGCCATCGTTGGATATCTGTGTGTTTCGGCATATAACGACAGGAAGTGGGCCGAAGGTATGGACGCTGTTACTCGCTACGGCTGTGCCGTCACGAAGGCTTTGGCTCATCGGATCAAGGCTGAGGAGGCGTGATATGAATATCGATGAAATTAATGCGTATCACGACGAGATTGCCAATGCTCGAGAAGTGTTAGGCGACACTCATGCCGGTCCGGCTTCTCGGGCTCAGGCATCATTAGCGGCATGTGCAACATATTTCTCTCAAATAGATGACGGTGTTCTTCAAGCGACCATTAATAAACCTGAAGTCATCAACGATTCTCATAAACCGAATAAAGCTCATGAGAATTCATTCATGATAATGGGAGGCGTATCAATAACATCGATCACGTTCTCTAATATTATTCATGAGTGCAAATGCCTGAAAGAACGTAATATAAAGAATATATGGTATGTAGTCAAACGCCATATTCCATATATCACGATTGGAACCTTCCTGATCATCGCTAGTATACTTCTTGAAAGGAGCGAATATGAATCGTGAGAATCTGATATTCGCTAGCATCGGATTTCTGGCTGGCGTCGCTGTGACTACTGTCATCGGATATTTCGGTGTATATCGAAAGTATATACCGCTTCGACAGCTGGAGGACGAAGTCAATCAGCTCGAGGAGCAACGTCAGTCCAAAGGACGTCAGCTCGATGCCATGGATGCCGCTTACGAAGAACGCAAAGCGGCCTATGACAAAGATCTCCAAGAACGGTCCGATCGTCTCGATATGTACGATAGCGACATCGCCGACGCCAAAAAAGAACTCGAAGCAATCAAACCAACAACACCAGAACAGGAGCCTAAAACCTTGACCAAAGATGAAACCAAAATCTTCGCGCGATTCGAAATCCATGACGGCAATCCTCGATGGGATGGGCCGTTGACCGATGAGGAACAGGCATCGTATGATGCTTGCGATGGGGACGAAAATCTTATTCTCGGGCTGCTCACCGAAGTGAAGGAGCATCGATTCAAGAACTCCATCGATCCGAACCGAACCGCGTATATGATCGACGACTATGAACACAAGACCGCTCCGGACTTCATCGATACGGTGTATCTTGACTACTATGTCAGAGACGACAAACTTGCCGAAGGACGAGTGCTCGTCGAACGTCCGGATGATCTTATCGATATGGCCGTACTGGTGCAATTCGGAAAATACGGATGGCAGGAAGATCCGAATGTCGTGATCTGCCGTAATGACACGTTCGAGACGGACTACGTCATCGAACGTCATGAAGAATCTTATCAGGAATCGGTGTTCGGCATCGATCCGGATAAGATCACCTTGCCGTCACATCGAGTGCTCGAAGATATGGCCAGGAAAGCCTATGAGGAGGAGCAACATGCCTAAGAGCGAACCACATGTGAAACCATATTTCGATTGGCTTCTGGAAGATGTGGTCGGTATTGATAATGATGGATATTCCAAACTCTATCATGAGATGAATGCGATCCGTTACACCTATCGTATCGCCATGGATGCCAATCGAGAAGGTGATGCTCTCGAACTCCGTGGAGATTACGAATATTACAATCACGTCCCATGCGAAGCGCAATTCCAGGGAGGAGTGGTGAGCTTCCTGGAGTTCATCGTCGCAGTGATTCTACGGGTCGATAACGATCTCGCACTCAAGCTGTCTCGTGCCGATTGGATGCATCTATTCATCAAAAACATGGATCTGCAAGCCTACACGGATTCATATTTCGATGCTGTTGGAGACGCATCCGAACCGGTACGACTGCTTGTCGAACGCACCATGAACCGGAAGTATAATGCCGACGGGAGCAATGGTGGGTTGTTCGTCATCAAGGGATGCGACAAGGATCTTCGACGGATGCAATTGTTCGATCAGTGGACATTGTTCGGCAATTCCGACCACGATATTCCATATAAGTGGGACTAGAAAGGAGTGGGCATGGACCAAATACGAGTGACTGAAGTCAAAAGCACCAAAACCACAACCAAGGTCATTGCGAATCCTAGGGCCCGTGGATTCAAGGACCTTATTATCAAAGGTGGACAGTTCTACGCCGTATATGATCCAGATACGCACCTGTGGTCCAGAAGTGTCGGTCGCCTCTCCGAACTCATTGATAGGGATATCAGCGAGTATATCGCAACGCATTCGGACAAGACCTTGACTCCGGAATACATGGACAATATGTCCAATGGACAATGGAACCGATATCTATCCCAACTGAAGAACCTCGATGACAGCAACATCATGCTGGATCAGAAGGTTATATTTGACAACGACGAAGTCGATCGCGACGACTACGCCTCGTTCAAATTACCGTATGATCTCATCGAGGGTCCGACGCCTAACTACGATCGCCTGATGGAAACGATCTATGACCCGGACGAGCGTCAGAAGCTCGAATGGGGCATAGGTCTGATCGTGGATGGCAAGGACCAGAAACGCATTCAGAAATTCTTCGCCATTACCGGTGCTCCCGGTACCGGTAAATCGACGATTCTGAACATCATCCAGGAACTGTTCGGGAAGTACGTTTCGTTCTTCAATGCCAAGGAACTTGGTCAGGGATATCAGTTCGCCACTGCCGCATTCAAGAATGCACCACTTGTGGCCATTCAAAACGATGGCGACCTCTCAAAGATCGATGATAATTCATTGTTGAACACCATTGTGTCGCATGAATATATCAAAGTCAATGAGAAAGGCGTCAAGCAGTATGATATTCCGATCAAGACGATGTTATTCATGGCTTCGAATAAACCAGTGAAGATCACCGACTCCAAGTCTGGTCTGATCCGAAGGTTGATCGACGTCTATCCATCAGGACGAAAACTCAGCAATGCTGAATATTTCGAAGCCATGGACGGCATCAAATTCGAACTCGGTGCGATCGCCCACCATTGCCGAGAGGTCTATCAGGAAATGGGTCCGAACGCATATGGCAATTACGTGCCAACCGAAATGGTGGCCAGAACGAATGATATGTATTCGTTCTTGTCAAGCGTTCTCGACCAATTCGAAGATAACGATCATATCGATGGACTCGAACTTTGGCGTCAATATAAGGTTTGGTGTGATGAAGGTAATGTGACCATGCGCATGAAACGTGATGACTTCCTGTTCGAATTATCATCATATTTCAACAAGACGACCGACAACATCGTCAATGGCCGCAAATCCACTCGTAACA
>OFPS01000659.1_pt1 | contig 31390 bp, 27 predicted proteins | sample 1542111 | NCBI WGS metagenome assembly OFPS01 (sample SAMN04209233, study PRJEB22552) | human gut metagenome | biome: gut; material: feces | host: Homo sapiens | place: USA: Oklahoma | reverse complement strand
TATTCGTGATTCGGCTCCAAAAGTGTGGTTTGGAAGGGCGGCATGTACTAAGCCGCACCGGCTCCCCATACCAATTCAATACGCCGCAGAAGGCAGAACTTCCCACCCGGGAGGCTCTGCCTTCTTTTTTGTTGACACCCTTTCCAAACAAGAGTACACTTAGAAAAATTGTTTTTGGGAAAGGAAACACCAATGAACACTGCCGCTTTTACCGCCTACCGCGAAAAAGTTGTGTCCAACTGTGCCCGTGTCATTGTGGGCAAGGAGGATGCTACCGAGAAAATTCTGGTCAGCTTCCTCTGCGGAGGCCATGTATTGCTGGAAGATAAGCCCGGCACCGGCAAAACCATGCTCCTGCGTGCATTTGCGCGCACGGTGGGCGGGGACTTCAAACGGGTGCAGTTCACGCCCGACCTGCTGCCCTCCGATCTGACCGGCATCAATTTCTACAACCAGAAGTCCGGTGAGTTCGAGTTCCGGCCAGGCCCGCTCTTCACCAACTTTGTGCTGGCGGACGAGATCAACCGCGCCACGCCCCGTACCCAGTCGGCCCTGCTGGAAGCCATGGAGGAAAGGCAGATTACCGTGGACGGCGTGACCAGCCGCCTGGCTGAGCCTTTTATGGTGCTGGCCACCCAGAATCCGCTGGAATCCTTTGGCACCTTCCCGTTGCCAGATGCCCAAATGGACCGTTTTTTCATGCGGCTGTCGCTGGGCTATATGACCCGGGAGCAGGAGCTGGAGGTGCTCTCCCGCCCCTCGGCCCAGACCGTGCTGAACGAGCTGCAGGCCGTCGTCACTCCCGAGGAGACCGCATACGTCCGCACGGCTTACCGGGAGGTCAAGGTTTCCGAGGAGGTCAAGCACTACCTTATGGACATCGTGGAAGCCACCCGTACACAGAGCGGCTTTGTCAGCGGCGTATCTACCCGCGGTGCGCTGGCGCTCTATCAGGCTGCGCAGGCGTATGCCTCCTTGCAGGGCAGGGAATACGTCATCCCCGAGGACATCAAAGGGCTGGCCCCGGCGGTGCTTTCTCACCGCATTTCTCTGGGCAGCAGTATGAACGCCGAAGCCGCCGCTCTGCGGATGCGCAAGCTGTTGGCCGAGATCACTGTGCCGCTGGAGAGTGCGGAATGAGCGCCGTCATCTTCGCGCTGCTATTGGTGGCCACAGCCCTTGGGCTGGAGCGTTACAGCACAGTCCACAGCCTTGACGATGTGCAGGGGCGGCTGGAAGTGGAGGATCATCTTGTGGAAGCCGGGGAGCCCGCCGTGATCCACCTCGTTGTCCGGAACAGCGGCCCCCGTTGGAAGATGTTCTTGGCGGCAAAGCTCCACCTGAACAAGGAGTTTCTTCCCTGCGCGGAGCACCACATTACGCAGGATCAGGCAGGTTTGGGTCACACGGTGCGGTTCACCACCTGGCTGCGCCCGGGGCAGGAGGCGGATTTCTCCACCGCCCTCAGGCTGGAACGCCGGGGCCGCTATGTGCTGGAACCAATGCAGGTCATCGGCGGCGACTTTCTGGGTCTTGTGGAACAGTCCCGCACCGAGCGGGGCTTCCACGAGCTCATTGTTCCACCCAGGGAGTGCGCTCTGCCGGAATTGGAAGAGATGCTGGGCGGTTTTCTGGGCGAGCTTTCGGTGAACCGCTATCTCTACGAGGATCCTATTCTCACGGCGGGTTACCGCCCCTACACCAGTGGTGACCCCATGCGCTCCATCGCCTGGAAGCAGAGCGTCCGGGGGCAGGGACTTATGGTCAAAAAGTGGGATTACACCACTGAGCCCCGGGCAGTGGTGCTAGTCCATGCGGATACCAAGGATTACGACCACCCGGAACCGGCGGAGCTCTGCTACTCCATGGCCCGCACAGTCTGCCGGAGGCTGGAAGAAAAGGCGGTGTCCTACCGCTTTGCGGCAAACGCTGCCTTTGACCTGCTGCTCAATGCGGCTCTCTCCGGTGAGGAGTGGAGAAAGCCGCTGGAAACCCCGCAGGGCTACGGCCCCGAACACTACCGCAGGGTGTTGGAAATTCTGGGCCGCGCCACCGGGCAGACCGCCCTTTCCTGCGCGCGGTTCTGCGCCGAATACTACCACCCGCAGGAACAGGTCGGCTGCATCGTGGTGACAACGGAGCCGGAAGAAGCTGTGCGTGCTGCCGTGCAGCCCCTGCCTGGCATTCCGCTGCTGGTGCTCACTCCGGAAATGGCCGTAGAGACGGCCCAGACAGGGGAGGCGGGCACATGATGTTCTTACATACCCTGCGCCTGGCAGGTGATCTGAGCTTTTACTATGCCTTTGCGGGCTTTTTTGCCGCCAGCTTCGGCGGGACACCCATGCCGCTGGTGCTGGTCTGGCCTGCCCTCTGCTTTGGTCTGGCCTCCTGCTTTGAGGGCAGCCGCCCCCTCCGCACCACTCTTGCGGCCCTGAGCGCGGCGGCGCTGCTCCTCCTGCCTACAGGGGCGGACAAGCTCTGCTACTTCCCGGCGGCAGTCTACCCGGTGCTGCTGGCCTACACCGGCGATTTTGCCCTTTCGCCGGTGCGGCAGGCCGAGCGCCTGCGCTGGCTCTGCCGGGTATGGCCCTTCTTTGCAGTGGCAATGCTGCTGTGGAACGCCAACGCGGTGCTTTCGGCGGCCCTGCCCTTTGCGACGGCGGCAGCGGTGCTTCTGGTGGGGTTCAACCGCACCACCCGGCAGGACCCGGAGATCTCCACCCGGCCGGGCTATCTGCTGCTTTCCGGCGGCGTGCTGGCGGCGGTGTGCGCAGGGCCGTTCCTGCTCAGCCGCAGTGTTGTGGTTGCCGGTGCAAAGGCGGCTGCGTCTGCCGTTTACTTTGGCGGGATCGTGCCGGTGCTGCAGCTGTTTTTGAACAACATTGTGGTGCAGGGTGTGACTTGGCTGTTCCACGGCATCCTGCAGTTCATCCACTGGCTCTTCACCCTCTTTCCGCCCAAACCGTTGGAGCGCACCGAGATCGTTTCTACCGATGAGGTCATCGCCAACGCCCAAAAGGCCGCCGAGGACGCAGAACCGCTCATCGACGGGATGTCGATGCTGACCGTGCTCGGTATCCTGCTGGCGGTCCTCTGTGCGGTGCTGGCGGTGCGGCATTTCCTGCGCCAGAAGTTCCGGCACACGAACACTGCCTGCATGGACACCACTGTGCGGCGTAGCACCCACAAGCGTACCCGCCGCTGGCCCGGGCTTTTTCTCAGCCCGGTGGACAAGGTGCGGCGGGAGTATGCCATCTATCTGGACCACTGCCAGCGCCACGGCGTGACCATCCTGCGGGGCGATACCAGCCTTGACCTGACCGGCCGCGCTTTCGGTATGGACTTTGCCGCCGAGGCCGAGCTGCGCCAGATCTACCTCAAAGCCCGCTACAACGGCACCGCCACGGCCGAGGATGCCGCCCGTGCCGCCGAGCTCGTCCGAAAAATCTGCTCCTGAACGCATCAACGCCCCCTTTCCTGCCCATCCTAAGCGGGAGAGGGGGCGTTTTCATGTCCGGCAAACGGGTGCTGGCCCTGTATGGGGCCTTGCTGTTCTGCTTTGCGGCGGTGGTCTGCCGCCTGTACTGGCTCTGCTCCGACACGGCCTATGGGGCCCGGGCGGCGGCGCAGAGCGTGGTCACCCTCCACCTGCCCGCCCGGCGGGGCAATTTTTATGATTACAGGGGCCAGCTCCTCACGGGGCAGACCACCCGCTGGATGGCCCTCTGCGTGCCCGGGGAGGGCAGCTATGCCAGCCTGTTCGCCTACACCGATGCCGCCGGGCAGGCGGCGCTCTACCAGAAGCGGAACGCCGCGTCCCCGTTCTTGCTGGAGGTGGACCGGGATGTTTCCTCGCTGGGCATTTCCTGCTGGCCGGTGGAGCGGCGAAACTCTGCCGCCCCGCTGGCAGTGCAGCTGCTGGGGTATCTCGATGGAGAGGGCCATGGTGCTGCCGGTCTGGAAGCCGCCTTTGACGAACTGCTCACCGGCAGCGGGGCGGGGGATACCCTGCTCTGCACCATCAACGCCCAGGGAAAGCTGCGGGCCGAGCCCGTCCTCGCCCCCGCCGACAGCGGTGCTGTGGGGGTGCAGCTGACCCTTTCCCGGGAGATCCAGCAGACCGCCGAGGCTGTGGCCAACGAGACGATGCAGAGCGGCTGCATCCTGGTGCTGGACACCGCCAACGCCAAGGTGCGGGCCTGCGTCAGCCGCCCCGGCTATGATCCGGAAAACATTTCGGCCAGCCTGAACGCCCCGGACAGCCCCCTGCTGGAACGGGCGTTCCAGTGCTATGCCGTGGGCTCGGTGTTCAAGCCGGTGGTGGCGGCAGCGGCGCTGGAGGCAGGGGAGAGCGGCTTTGTCTACACCTGCCCCGGCTGGTGCGCGGTGGATGGCCGGATCTTCCGCTGTGCGGGCGGCATCCCCCATGGCGAGGTGGATCTGGCCGGCGCGCTGGAAAAGAGCTGCAACGGCTACTTCATCCGGCTGGGGCAGGCGCTGGGGGCCGATGCTGTCCGCGCCATGGCAGAGCAGCTGGGCTTCGGGCAGGCAATCCCGCTCACCGATGCCCTGCACACGGCGGCTGGGGTCCTGCCGGAGCGGGAGGCTCTTGCGTCCAGCGGGGCCTACGCCAATTTCTGCTTTGGGCAGGGGGAGCTGCTGGCATCTCCCCTCCAGGTCGCCGCCATGATGAACACCATTGCCTGCGGGGGGATCTGCCGCACCCCGCTGCTGCTGGAGACCACTCTGGACGAGACCACCGGCGCACCCCTCGCGGCGCTTTCCCATGTCCGGAGCAGGCGGGTGCTCACAAAGCGCACCGCCGCCGCCCTGCAGGCCCTGTTGGCGGGTGTAGTGGCCGGGGGCACCGGCCATGAGGCCGCCCTGCCCGGCCAGACCGCGGCAGGCAAGACCGGCACGGCCCAGACCGGCCAGTTTTCCGGCGGCACAGAGCTGAAAAATTACTGGTTTGCGGGTTTTGTCCCGGCAGAGCAGCCCCGCTATACCATCGTGGTGCTGCAGGACACGCAGGCCGAGCCTGCCTTTTCCAGCGCGGCCATCTTTGCCCGGGTGGCGGCAGGGCTGGAAATTCTGGCCCCGTAGCCCACGGTTTTTCTTGCATTTCCCGGGTTTTTGTGCTATCATACACTTGTATTTGTATGCAGTCTCTATGAAACTAAAGATAAAAGGAGCGTTCCATCCATGTCTGTCATTGAAATCGTCGGCGGTGCCATCCTGCTGGTCGTCTCGGCCGTCATCATCCTCCTCACCCTGATGCAGCACACCCACGGTCAGGGTCTGGCCGGTGCCATCAACGGTGGTGTGGGCGGTGCCAACAATGCACGCCTGACCCCTGCGGATCAGATGCTGGCCAAGGTGACCCGCATTGCAGGCATCGTGTTCTTTGTGGTGGCTATCCTGGCCTGTGTGTTCGCCAGCCGTCTGGCTTGAGCACCCGTGTACAGCCCCGTGTAAGGCGGGGCTGTTTTTCTGTCTAAACCTCTCGTGGGAAAGAAGTCGTCCGGGTTCCGTTGGAGAATGCCGGAAAAGTGTTAAGGAGAAAAATATGTCATTACGCGATAAAATCGAACATGCCATCCAGAACCAGCCCTGCATGGTCAAGGACCTCAAGGCAAAGTTCGGCGGCGACCGTGCCGCTGACCGCAAGGTGATGGAGGCTCTGGACGAGCTGGTGCACGACGCTGTGGTCTGCCAGAAGTCCGGCGTGTTCTTCACTGCCCGCTCCGGCCGTGCCGAAAAGGCCCTGCCCTGCAAGGTGGTCAAGCTGGGCAAGAACTTTGCCTTTGTGATGCTGGAGGATGAATCCGGCGATATCTTCATCCCGGGCCGCTTCACCCGTGGTGCCATGCCCGGCGATTCCGTTCTGGTGGAAAAGTTTGCCCACCCCCGGGTGGAGGGCAGCGATGAGGGCGAGATCCTTGCCGTGCTCGAGCAGAAGAACGACATGGTGGGCACTGTCCGCCGCATCGAGGGCCGCCTGAAGTTCGTGCCCGATGACTGCCCGGCCATCTCCATGACCATCCAGCGCGACTGCGAGGGCGGCGCGAAGGACGGCGACAAGGTGGCTGTGGAGATCCTGCAGCGCGGGACCCGGCAGGAGGATCACCGCGTGGGCGTTTCCATGCGCTTTGGCAGCTGCGAGGAAGCCAAGCGCTGCGCCAAGGCCCTGCTCTATGCCAAGGACATCCACACCCGTTTCCCCGAGAAGGTGCGGGACGAGGCCAAGAAGTTCGAGGACATGACCGTGTCTGAGGAGGACTGCAAGGGCCGCATGGATCTGCGCGCTCTGCCCATCTTCACCATCGACAGCGCCGAGACCAAGGATATCGACGATGCTGTCAGCCTGACCAGGCTCCCCGGTGGCGGCTATGAGCTGGGCGTTCACATCGCCGATGTCTCCCACTACGTCAAGCCCGGCAGTGAGCTGAACGAGGAGGCCTTCAACCGCGCCACTTCGGTCTACTATGCGGATCAGGTCGTGCCCATGCTGCCCAAGAGCCTTTCCAACGGCATCTGCTCCCTGAACGAGAAGGAGCTGCGCTTGGCGTTCTCCTGCCTGATGCGTCTGGATCAGGACGGCAATCTGACCGACTACAAGTTCGTCAAATCCATCATCTGCAGCCGGGTCAAGGGCGTGTATTCTGAGATCAACGCCCTGCTGGCCGGCACCGCCGATGCCGAGACACAGGCCAAGTACGCCGAGGTGCTGGATCAGCTGCCCGCCATGAAGGAGCTGTACGCCCACCGCGCCCGCCTGCGCAAGGAGCGCGGCTGCATCGATTTCGAGAGCGGGGAAGTCAAGCTCATTCTGGATGAGAACGGCCACTGCATCGATGTGAAAAAGCGCACCTCCGGCGAGAGCGAGGCCATGATCGAGGAGTTCATGCTGCTGGCCAACCAGTGCGCCGCCCACTTTGCCCGGGTCAAGCAGATCCCCTTTGTCTACCGTGTCCACGAGGAGCCCAACGGCGAGAAGCTGGAGCGCCTGCACAGCCTGCTGCAGGCCTGCGGCATCAACGACCACTTTGCCAAGGAGGTGCCCACTCCCAAGGAGCTGAGCGCCATTCTGGAAGGTGTGCGCGGCACCCCGTTTGAGCAGATCGTCAACACCGGAATGCTCCGCTGCATGTCCAAGGCCTGCTATGAGGAAAAGCCCAAGGGCCACTATGGTCTGGTGCTCAAGGATTACGCCCACTTCACCAGCCCCATCCGCCGCTACCCGGATCTGGCCATCCACCGCATGATGACCGACCTGCTCGGCGGCACCGACAAGGAGACCATGATCGTCCGCTACACCGATTTCGCGGAGAAGGCCTCCAAACAGTCCAGCGAGCGGGAAGTGCTGGCCGTTCAGATCGAGCGCAAGGCCGAGGATTACTACAAGGCCGAGTACGCCCGCCGCCATCTGGGTGAGTGCTACGAGGGCATCATCTCCGGCGTGACCCAGCGCGGCATTTTTGTGGAGCTGGAGAACGGCGTGGAGGGCTTTGTGCCTGCTTCCAGCCTGACCGCCACCGGCACCACCCTCACCGAGGGCATCCGCCTTTCTGACCCCGCCTCCGGCAAGACCTGGAGCCTGGGCGACAGCATGATGATCACCATCGTCCGCGCCGATATCAACCTTGGCAAGGTCGATTTTGAGGTGGCACCCGAAACAAAATAACGGATAAAGAAACGCAAGCGTTCACCTTCCCTGGAGGGTGAGCGCTTTTTTTGTTGGACTAAACCCCTCAGGCGCTTTGCGCCAGCTCCCCTGGTAGGGGAGCCCTTGGCATAATGGTGCAGTCTGTGCGGAAAGGGGGACTTGCAAAGCTTTATGCAATGCCAAAGGCCCCCCCTATTAGCGGGGGCTGTCACCGCAGGTGACTGGGGGGGTTATACACAGTTTCGTCATATTTCCGACAATGGTTGTGTTTTGTATAAATTTTATACACTGTTCAGGATTTGTTTGTTGTTCTGAAAAAACCGCTGGGGTATACTAAGCACAACGAAAGGGGAGACGACACAGAACCATGAACGCGGTCTTCCCAATACGATTTACAGGAGGTTCCCAGTATGTATTATTCCAGTGGCAACTACGAAGCATTTGCACACCCCAAAAAGCCTGAGGGCGTTGACAATAAATCTGCTTACCTCATCGGCTCCGGTCTGGCGGCCCTGACTGCCGCCTGCTACCTGGTCCGTGACGGCCAGATGCAGGGCGGCCACATCCATGTGTTTGAGAAGGACCCGCTGCCCGGCGGTGCCTGCGACGGCTACAAGTACGATATCGGCTATGTCATGCGCGGCGGCCGTGAGATGGACAACCATTTCGAGGTCATGTGGGATCTGCTCCGCTCCATCCCGTCTTTGGAGACCGAGGGAGCCAGCGTGCTGGACGAGTATTACTGGCTGAATAAGGAGGACCCCAACAAGTCTCTCTGCCGTGCCACTGTCAACCGCGGCCAGGATGCCCACACCGATGGCAAATTCGCCATCTCCGATCAGGGTGCCATGGAGATCATGAAGCTCTTCTTCACCCCGGACGAGCAGCTGCAGGATAAAAAGATCACCGATATCTTTGACGATGAGGTGTTCTCCTCCAACTTCTGGATGTACTGGCGCACCATGTTCGCCTTTGAGAACTGGCACAGCGCGCTGGAAATGAAGCTCTACCTCAAGCGCTATATCCACCACATCGGCGGTCTGCCCGATTTCACCGCCCTGCGCTTTACCCGCTACAACCAGTATGAATCCATCATCCTGCCCATGGTCACCTACCTGAAGGATCACGGCGTGGACTTCCAGTACGAGACCAAGGTCACCGATGTCCAGTTCCGGATCGAGGGCGGCAAAAAGCAGGCCAGCAGCGTGACCGTGGATCACAAGGGTGAGAGCAGGACCATCGACCTCACCGAGAACGACCTGCTCTTCATCACCAACGGCGGCTGCGTGGAGAGCTGCACCATCGGCGCTCAGGACAAGGCCGCAGGCTTTGATCCCACCATCAAGCCGGGCAACGGCTGGGATCTGTGGAAGAAGATCGCCGCACAGGATCCTTCCTTCGGCCATCCCGAAAAGTTCTGCTCTCAGCCGGAGCTGTCCAACTGGGAAAGCGCCACCATCACCACCCTGGACGACAAGATCCCCCAGTATATCAAGAAGATCTGCAAGCGTGACCCCTTCAGCGGCCACACCGTCACCGGCGGCATCGTCACGGTCAAGGATTCCAGCTGGCTGCTCAGCTGGACCCTGAACCGTCAGCAGCAGTTCCGTGACCAGCCCAAGAACCAGCTCTGCGTCTGGGTCTACGGCCTGTTCAGCGACAAGCCCGGCGATTACGTCAAGAAGCCCATGCGCGACTGCACCGGCCGCGAGATCTGCATGGAGTGGCTGTACCACATCGGTGTGCCCGAAGAGGACATTGCCGGGCTGGCAGAGCACAGCGCCAACACCGTGCCTGTGATGATGCCCTATATCGATGCCTTCTTCATGCCCCGTGCCTTCGGCGACCGCCCCGATATCGTGCCCCAGGGCGCTGTCAACTTCGCCTTCCTGGGCCAGTTTGCCGAGACCGGCCGTGACACCATCTTCACCACCGAGTACTCCATGCGCACCGGTATGGAAGCGGTTTACACCCTGCTCAACATCGACCGCGGCGTGCCCGAGGTCTGGGGCAGCACCTACGATGTCCGCAGCCTGATCGATGCAACGGTCAAACTGCGTGACGGCAAGAAGATCACTGATATGGATCTGCCCTTCATCCAGCGGGTGGCCCTCAAGGAAGTGCTCAAGAAGATCGAGGGCACCGACCTTGAGAAGTTCCTCAAGGAATACCATGCCATCTGATGCTGTCTGAGAATCGTCCCCCGATCCTCTGACCCTCTTTTCTGAATGCGGCAAAGCCCTGCACCCTTTCCATGGGATGCGGGGCTTTGCCCTTTTTCTCGGAATTTTCAAACGTTTTACCAAAACAGTATGACTATTGTGGGATTCCTTGACACGAATTTTACAAAAATCCCTTGCGGAAACTGGGGTTCTATGTTAAGATTTAGGTAACAAACAGCCCTCTCGGTCTTGCTGAAGCCCGCCAGTTCCCCAAAAGGGAAAACAACGCAGCACAGTATGGAAGGAGAGGGCTGAAAGAGCGTGTTGAATCAAAGGAGGTCTTTCCCTGTGAAACAGTTCATTACCCGCCGCAGCTTTATCAAGGCTGCCGGTGCTGCCACGGCACTGACCGCAGTTTCTGTCGGTGCACCCGCCGCCTTTGCGGAGGAGACCAATTGCTTCTTTGGTGACAAAGCGGATGTGACCATCCTCTACACCAACGATGTCCACACCTATATCGACAACAAGTCCCCCAAGCCCACCTATGCTGCCATTGCTGCCCTGAAAAAGAGCATCGAGGACACCGGCCGGGATGTGCTGCTGGTGGATGCAGGCGACCATATCCAGGGCACCGCTTACGGCTCCATGGATGACGGCGCTACCATCATCGAGCTGATGAACGAGGCCGGTTACGATCTGGCCACCCCCGGCAACCACGAGTTCGACTACGGCATGGCCCGTGCCAAGGCTGTGATCCAGGAAGCCGACTTCCCCTATGTCTCCTGCAACTGGGTCGATCTGCGCACCGGCTTCAACGTTCTGCCCAGCGTCAAGTTCTTCTTTGTGGGCGGCCGCAAGATCGCCTTTGTGGGCGTGACCACCCCCGAGACCTTCACCAAGTCTACCCCGGCCTACTTTATGAACGATGCCCAGACCAAGTACATCTACGATATTCTGGGCGGCGAGGACGGCCAGAAGCTCTACGATGCCGTTCAGAAGGCCATCGACAAGGCTGAGTTCTGGGGCGCTGACACCATCATCGGTCTGGGCCATCTGGGCGTTGACCCCTCCTCCTCTCCCTGGACCAGTGAGGAAGTCATTGCACACACCCACGGCTTTACCGCTTTCATCGACGGCCACTCCCACACCGTGATGGCCAACAAGCAGGTCACCGATGCTTCCGGCAAGGCAGTCACCCTGACCCAGACCGGTTCTTACTTCAAGAACATCGGCAAGATGACTGTGGGCGCGGACGGCACCATCACCACTGAGCTCATCGACACCTACGAGGGTCTGGATGCTGCCGTGGCCGCCACTGCCTCCAACTGGATCAGCGCAGTGGACGATATGCTGGGCGAGGAGATCGCAGTGGGCGATACCAAATTCTACATCAACGATCCCGCCACCGGCAAGCGCCGCATCCGCTCCGGCGAGACCAACCTTGGCGACTTCGTGGCCGACGGCATCTACACCTACTTCAACGAGATCGAGGAGCTCCACTGTGATGTCGCCATTATGAACGGCGGCGGCATCCGCACCGATGTGGAGGCTGGCCCCTGGAGCTTCAAGACCTGCAAGACCGTCAGCCCCTTTGGCAACGTGGCCTGCCTGATGTCCGTGACTGGCCAGCAGATCCAGGACGCTCTGGAGTTTGGTGCCCGCTTTGCCGGTGCTGAGGGCAAGGAGAACGGCGGCTTCCTGCAGGTGGCAGGTGCCAGGTACACGATCCACACTGGGACCCCCAACACCGTTCAGACCAACGACAAGAATGTCTGGACCGGCAGCGCCGCCACCCCGCGTGTCAGCAATGTGGAGATCTACGACAAGACCACCGGTACCTATCAGCCCCTTGACCCGAACGCCACCTACGCTCTGGCCGGCATGAACTACACCCTGCGCAATCTGGGCGATGGCTTTGCCATGTTCGATGGCGCGACTCTCATCAAAGACTATGTCTCTGAGGACTACCTTGTCATGTCCAGCTACGCAGCCATGTTCGGCGGCGTGGATGCCAACGGTCTGCCGCATCTGGCAAGCGCCAACAGCCCGCTGGCCGATTACCCCGGCTACCTGATCAACTACGAGGACCCGTACGGCGCAGGCCGCATCCAGATGATCTGGTAAATTAAGGATACGACCCTCTCTGTCAAAGCCTGCGGCGTTGACGGAGAGGGTTATTTTTATGCAGCATTGTCAGCAGGAAGCGAACCCGGCTTGTGGATCAGGATAGGGGAAAATTGCATAAATCCGGCAGAGCATCCTTGTATACTACGCCAAAGTTTGTGACTTTTTTATTTGTTTGCTTGCGAACGATCTGCGCTGGAAGTATAATAAACGGGCAAGTAATATATCAGCTGTGCTGTGGCAGGCACAGAAACAAAGGAGAAACATTATGCAGACACGGTATACCAGCGCCGACCAGTGGGCAGATGCCAAAGACGGCGTGATCCCTGCACCTTACGCTCTGGAAGAAGGCGAGCAGATCATTGACCAGTATCTTGAGCCGGTCATCTTCCACAACGTCAACGGCCCCGACATCGGTGTGACCACCTGCGGCGTGATCGTCAAGGACGGCCTGTACTTTAAGGATCTGGACAACAGCGGCGAGCTGGCCCCCTACAAGGATTGGCGGCTGAGCCCTGAGCAGCGCGCTGAGGATATGGTCAAGCACCTGCGGCTGGATCAGCAGGCAGGCCTTGTGCTGAACACCCTGTTCAACAGCCCTGTGGTGCCAACCCGTGCCGAGGCCACCAACGCCGAAGGCAAGCTGGAGCTGGGCAAGATCTACAAGCACCACAACCCCGGTGAAAAGCCCATGCCCGGCCCTCTGCCCGGCATGACCGTCAGCATTGATGACAGCCACGTTCTGGAAAAGCACATTGCCGCCGGTGTTTACCGCGGTGACATGCGCTGCGAGGCCGGCATGGTGGCCCTGTACCACAACGCCGGCACCCAGATGCTGGAATACGAGGCCTGCAAGGGCGGCGTGGCCATTCCGTACTCTCTCCACACCAACCCCATCAACATCGGTTACCCGGACTCTCTGGGCATCGGCGCGGCTGTCATTGGCGACGGCAACACCGACATGGTCTATGAGATGGCCCAGACCGACCGCAAGATGATGAAGGCCGAGGGCCTGAACATCATGTACGGCCCTCAGGTCGATGTGACCTCTGACCCCCGCTGGCCCCGTACCTCCGGTACTTACGGCGAGCGTCCCGATGTCACCAGCGATATTGCCGAGGCTCTGGTCAAGGGCTATCAGGATGGCGACAACGGCCTGAACGAGGGTTCCGTTGTTCTGACCATCAAGCACTTCCCCGGCGATGCCCCCTCTGAGAACGGCTTTGAGCCCCATGTGCCCATCGGCCAGTGGCGCATCTACCGCACCCCCGGCTCGATGGAAAAGTATCATCTGCCCCCGTTCCAGCGCGCCTTTGACCACAAGGTATCTTCCATCATGCCGGACTACTCCCGTATTGCCACCGATGGCCGTGCCGTGCCCCAGACCTACCGGGGCGAGGTGACCAGCACCGAGGAAGTGCCCAGCGCTTACAGCAAGGAGCTGATCACCGATCTGGCCCGGAACAAGATGGGCTTTGACGGCTATGTCAATTCCGACTCCGGCATCACCACCGTTCAGATCTACGGCGTGGAGAACCTCACCGAGCCCGAGCGCTACGCCAAGGCCATCTCTGCCGGTACCGATGTCATCGGCGGCAACACCGACCCCGAGAACATCGTCAAGGCTGTGGAGGACGGTCTGCTGCCCAAGGCAGATCTGGACCGTGCCAGCTACAACCGTCTGCTGAGCCTGTTCCGCACCAAGCGGGTGGATAACCCCTACCTCGACCCCGACAAGGCCGATCAGGCCCGCGTGGATAACTTCGATGGTGCCAAGAAGAAGGCTTACGAGGCCAACCAGAAGGCCGTTGTTCTGGTCAAGAACCACGAGAAGCTCCTGCCTCTGGCCAAGAGCCAGAAGGTCTGCATCGTCACCTTCAAGGGTGTGGACTCCGGCTTTGCACAGATGGCACAGGCCATGGGTGCCGGTCTGGGCAACACGGACGAGGATGCCGCTCTGCGCAAGACCCTGACGGAAGCCTTTGAGAAGAAGGGTTACACCGTGGTGGCCGCCCCGGAGGAAGCCGATGTGCTCTACCTGCACGTCTGGCCCATCAGCAACGGTCTGGTGTTCAACCAGTACGCAATGCCCGTCATCGAGATGGGCGAGATCGTCACCGACGAGCGCGAGCGCAACAAGAGCCAGAAAAAGACCGGCAACAAGGTCACCGTTGTCACCCTGAAGGACGTGGAGAAGATCAAGGAACTGGCCGATGCCATCCATGCCCGCGGCGGCAAGGTGGTTGGTACCTGCGTGGTCTGCAACCCCTGGCTGCTGGACAAGCTGGAGCCCTACTGCGACGCACTGACCATCCAGTACACCGTCAGCGCCGTTGCCCTGAACAACGCCCTGAACGCTCAGGTCGATGTCATCAGCGGCGACTTTGCCCCCACCGGCAAGCTGAGCCTGACCATGGTCTCTGACCCCGCCGTTATCGCCATCACCGAGCAGGAAATCGACGGTGTGGTGCGCGAGATCTGCGCCTCTCCCAACGACGTGCCCGGCTACGATAAGGATCAGTACATTGATCCCGCCATCCTCGCCAACGTCAAGGGCGGCAGCTACGCCTACTGCGATGCCGACGGCAATTACTACCGCAGCGGCTTCGGTCTGAATTACTAATTACCGTTAACGAAAAAAGAGCGATACAGCGTTTGCTGTATCGCTCTTTTTATTTACTGCTTGTCAAATTCCGCGGCGATCTCAGTCAGCAGTCTGCGGATGGGCAGGTGCTGAGGGCAGGCCTTTTCGCACCTGCCGCACTGGATGCAGTCAGATGCTCGGCGGCCTGCGCCGGTATAGACATTATTATAGTAAAAGTCGGCGTTCCAGTCGTGATAGATCTGCTTGGTGTTCATCACGGCGAACAGGTCGGGGATGGCGATCTGCCTGGGGCAGCCGTCGGTGCAGTAGCGGCAGGCGGTGCAGGGGATCAGGTTCATGGCGCGGAAGATCCGCTGCACCTTCTTCACGGCTTCCAGCTCGGTCTCGTTCAGGGGCTGGAAGTCCTTCATGTAGCTGAGGTTATCCTTCATCTGCTCCATGCTGCTCATGCCGGAGAGCACCATCATCATGCCGGGGAAGCCCGCCGCAAAGCGGATGGCGTAGCTGGCTGGGCTGCCGCCGTGCAGCTCGTCCAGCACCTTCCGGGCCTCTTCGGGCAGGTTGACCAGGTTGCCGCCCTTCACAGGCTCCATGACCAGCACAGGCTTGCCGTGCCTGCGGCAGACTTCATAGCACTCGCGGCTCTGCACGGCGGGGTCGTCGTAGTCCACATAGTTGAACTGGATCTGCACCACCTCGATCTCCGGGTAGTCGGTCAGAATCTGCTCCAGTACCTCGGCATGATCGTGGAAGGAGATGCCCACATGCTTGATTTTGCCCTCGGCCTTCAGTGCAAAAGCGGTCTCATAGGCCCGGCATTTTTTGAAATGCTGGTAAAACATTGAACTCTGGGCGTGCATCAGGTAGAAATCAAAATAGTCCACACCGCAGGCTTCCAGCTGGCTCTGGAAAAAGGGACGGATGTCAGCCTCAGTTTTGAAGAAAGTGCCGGTCAGCTTGTTGGTCAGGATGTAGCTGTCGCGGGGGTGGCGGCTGGTCAGGCAGGTCTTCAGCGCTGTCTCGCTCCGGCCCTGAAGGTAGCCGTGGGCCGTGTCGAAGTAGTTGAAACCCTGCTCCAGAAAATAATCGACCATCCGGCTGGTCTCAGCCAGATCGATCTCACCATCCTTCAAGGGCAGGCGCATACAGCCAAAACCGAAGTTTTTCTTGATGTTTTCCATGTCCAATACTCCTCTCGTGTGCAAGGGCGGAGTGCACTCCATAACCCGGATACGACAAAAAAAAGACATCCGGAGTGTTCGGATGTCTTTTTGGTTGGGGATGAGAGAATCGAACTCCCACAAGTAGAGTCAGAGTCTACCGCACTACCACTATGCAAATCCCCATCAGCTTGGGTCTGTCTTGCGGGGTGAGCCGCTCAACGTGTGCTATTATACGGAAAAAGCGCCGCTTTGTCAAGCGCTTTTTTGAAATTTTTTGCAGAAACCGGAAAAGAGACGCACTTTCGCGGGAGTTTTTGCGGGCTGCTTGATTCCGTCATCCTTCTCATGCTCTTTGCATATACTGGAAATCAGAAGAAGCAAAGACGCACAAAGAGGAGGAACTGCTATGACCCAGACCACGCAAAAGGAAAAGACCCTGCTTTCGCCCCGCATCCCGCGGGACACCGAACACGAGCGCTATCACCCGGAGCTGGAGGAGGAGCTGAAAGAGTGCCTGTTCTGCCTGCACCGGAACGAGATGATGTTCGACCTTGAGGTGGACACCGACCTCATCGAACAGCACATCTATGAGCGGCAGGCCCTTCTGGCCCGCTACCGGTACTTATTGGGCAAGGCCCGGGAGCTGGGGCTGCATACAATATTGGAAAAGTATCAGCCGGTGGGGTAAGGCTTCGTCTTTGTACAACCTACAAAATACTGCCCACAGAAGATGCGACAAAAATCTTGACAGAATCCCTGAACCGTGCTATCCTATATCAAGATAACAATGCGCAGGTGGTTCTGCGTATCAACTATTTGGAGCTAGAGAGGTTTTTAATTATGGAACGTATTAAGACGATCGCTACTCGTGACCTGACCAAGAGCGTTGTGACCGGTGGCTGCGGCGAGTGCCAGACTTCCTGCCAGTCTGCCTGCAAGACTTCCTGCGGCGTGGCTAACCAGAAGTGCGAGAACAGCAACAAGTAATTTCTGCAAATCGGATGCCGCCTTTGCCGGGCGGCATTTTTTTATGTAACAATGGAATGGAGAATAAAATGGTACATCAGTATCAATTGAACGGCTATAACATCGTGCTGGATACCTGCAGCGGCTCGGTGCATGTGGTGGATGAGGTGGCGTATGATGTCATTGCCATGTACCCCGACCACACCGCCGACGAGATCGTTGCCGCCATGATGGCAAAGTACGGTGACCGTGAGGACGTGACCGAGGCCGACCTGCGCCAGTGCATTGATGACGTGGCAAGCCTGAAGGAATCCGGCAAGCTGTGGAGCCCCGATACCTATGAGGATCTCGCGTTCGATTTCAAGAACCGCAACACCGTGGTCAAGGCCCTCTGCCTGCATGTGGCCCACACCTGCAACCTGAACTGCTCCTATTGCTTCGCCTCGCAGGGCCGCTATCAGGGCGAGCGTGCTCTGATGAGCTTTGAGGTGGGCAAGCGGGCAATGGATTTCCTCATCGAGAATTCCGGCAGCCGCCGCAACCTCGAGGTGGACTTCTTCGGCGGCGAGCCTCTGATGAACTTTGATATGGTCAAGAAGCTGGTGGCCTACTGCCGTGAGCAGGAGAAGATCCACAATAAGAACTTCCGCTTCACCATGACCACCAACGGCATGCTCATTGACGATGATGTCATCGACTTCTGCAACAAGGAGTGCCACAACGTGGTTCTGAGCCTGGACGGCCGCAAGGAAGTCCACGACCGCTTCCGCAAGGACTACGCCGGCCATGGCAGCTACGATGCCATCGTGCCCAAGTTCCAGGAGTTCGTGAAGAAGCGCGGCGATAAGGGCTACTACATGCGCGGCACCTTTACCCACTACAACACCGACTTCACCAACGATATCTTCCACATGGCAGATCTGGGCTTTACCGAGCTGAGCATGGAGCCCGTGGTCTGCGACCCCAGTGACCCCAGCGCTCTGACCGAGGCAGATCTGCCCATCCTGAAGGAGCAGTATGAGATCCTGGCCAAGGAGATGATCAAGCGGAACCGTGAGGGCCGCGGCTTCACCTTCTACCACTACATGATCGACCTGACCGGCGGCCCCTGCATCTACAAGCGCATTTCGGGCTGCGGCTCCGGTACCGAGTATATGGCTGTGACCCCCTGGGGCGATCTGTATCCCTGCCATCAGTTCGTGGGCGATCCCAAGTACCTGATGGGCGATATCTGGAAGGGTGTCACCAACACGGCAGTCCGGGACGAGTTCAAGCACTGCAACGCCTACGCCCGCAAGGAGTGCCAGGACTGCTGGGCAAAGCTCTACTGCTCCGGCGGCTGTGCAGCCAACTCCTATCACGCAACCGGCAGCATCACCGGCGTGTACGAGTACGGCTGTGAGCTGTTCCGCAAGCGGATGGAGTGCGCCATTATGATCCAGGTGGCTCAGAATCAGGAGCTGGCCGCGCAGGGCATCGAAGTGCCCATCCAGCTGGGTTCCACCTGCAATGCCTGCGCCGACGGCGAGGCCTGCGAATAAATGACCACCCCCATCGTCGATTTTGTGCGGCGGTACGCCCAGTCCGGCACTGCCCGGCTCCACATGCCGGGGCATAAGGGGCAGAGCCTGCTGGGCTGTGAGCCGTGGGATATCACCGAGATCCGGGGGGCCGATGAGCTCTACGAGGCCGAGGGTATCATCGCGCAGAGCGAGGCCAACGCCACCCGGCTGTTCGGCACGGCCCACACCTATTACAGCACCGAGGGTTCTTCCCAGTGCATCCGGGCCATGCTCTGCCTTGCTTTGCAGGGAGCGCCCCGCACCGGCAAGCGTCCGGTGCTGCTGGCGGCCCGCAATGCCCACAAAGCCCTGCTCTATGCGGCGGCTCTGCTGGACTTCGACATCCGGTGGCTCTGGCCCGCGCCGGAGGATACCGGCGCGCTGTGCAGCTGCCCGGTAACGGTGCAGGCCCTTTCCGCCGCCCTTGAGGAGCTGGCCGGGCAGGGGAGAGCACCTTTCGGCGTTTACCTGACCAGCCCGGATTATCTGGGCGGGATGCAGGATATCGCGGCCCTCTCTGCCGTCTGCGATGCGCACGGCGTGCCCCTGCTGGTGGATAACGCCCACGGGGCCTACCTGCGCTTTCTGCCCGGCGGGAGCCGCCACCCCATCGACCTAGGCGCGGCGGCCTGCTGTGACTCCGGCCACAAGACTCTGCCGGTGCTCACCGGGGGAGCCTACCTGCATCTGGGCCCCAAGGCCCCCGTGCAGGAGGAAAGCACCGTGCGCAACGCACTGGCGCTGTTCGGCTCCACCAGCCCGTCTTATCTGATCCTGCAGTCTCTCGATGCCTGCAACCGGCTGCTTTCCACCGATTACCCGGCACGCCTGCAGGAGTGCTGTGACCGGCTGGCCGTTCTGCGTGTCCGCCTGAACGCGCTGGCTGCCGCACAGGGCACGGCCCTGCCGCTGGCATTGGATGGACCCGCCCGGGAACCCATGAAGCTGACGCTGGACGCGGCGGTGCTGGGCCTGACCGGGCAGGCACTGGCCGACCATCTGCGGCAAAACGGGATGGAGTGCGAATATGCCGACCCCCGCTACCTTGTGCTGATGTTCACCCCGGAAAACCCGGCAGAGGACATGGCCCGGCTGGAAGCGGCTTTGGCAGAACTCTGTGCGCGGGGCATCCCCCCGGCAGAACCCCCTGCCGAGCACCGGGAAGCATTCTGTGCGCTGACCCGGCAGGCGGAGCCGCGCCTGACTGTGCGGCAGGCCGTGTTTGCCCCGCAGGAGACCATCCCGGCAGGGTCTGCGCTGGGCAGGGTCTGCGCTCTGCCCACTGTGTCCTGTCCGCCCGCCATTCCCATCGTGGTCAGCGGCGAGGTGATCGGCCCGGCGGCGCTGGAGCTTTTCGCAGCCTACGGCGTGGAGACGGTCTCGGTGGTGAAATCGGAAAAATTTTGAAAAAATCAGGGCGGATCTGCAAGATTCTGCGGCTCTGAAACGTATTAAGGATAGAACAGAGAACATAACCCCTATTCTATGCGGTAATCTGAGGTGTTCCAATGAAAATTCTTCTTGCATCAGATACATGGTCCCCAATGGTCAACGGTGTGGTGCGCTCGGTGGAGTTGCTGTACCACCAGCTGCTGGCACTGGGCCATGACGTGCGGGTGGTGACCCTTGCCCAGAATGGCCATTCCCATGAGGAAAACGGCATCCTGTATGTGGGCAGCATCAGCGCGGAGCGGGTCTACCCGGGCGTGCGGATCAGTGCGGCGGGCGCTCTGCCCATCTCCCACTGGCTGGACGAGCTGGAAGCCTGGGGCCCGGAGGTCATCCATACGCAAAGCGAGTTTTCTACCTTTATGCTGGCACAGCGGGTGGCCCGCCGGTGCCACTGCCCGGTGGTACATACCTACCATACTGTCTACGAGGATTATACCCAGTACCTTTTCTTCAGTGAGCGTCTGGGCCGGATGACCGCCGAAAAGGCCACCCGCATCCTCTCGGGCTATTGCTCCCTCATGCTGGCCCCCACCGAAAAGGTGCGCGCCATGCTCAACCGCTACGGGGTCAGCTGCCCGGTGGTCACAGTGCCCACCGGCATTGACCTGACCGCCTTTGGCCCGGCGCAGGACAACGGCGAGGAAAAGGCCCGGATGCGGGCAGAGCTGGGCATCCCGGAAGGGGATACCGTCCTCCTCTCGCTGGGCCGTCTGGCTGCCGAGAAGAACCACGCCCAGCTGGTGCGTCTGCTGGCCGCGCAGCCGGAGGAGAACCGCCCGTGGCTGGTGTTTGTGGGCGACGGCCCCGCCCGGCCTGACCTGGAAGCACTGACAAAGGAGCTGAAGCTGACCGACCGTGTCCGCTTTGTGGGCATGGTCAAGCCCGATGAGGTGCCCCGGTGGTACCGCGTGGGCGATATCTTCGTCAGCGCCTCCCAGAGCGAGACCCAGGGCCTGACCTACTTCGAGGGCATGGCCTGTGGTCTGCCGGTGCTCTGCCGTGCGGACCCCTGCCTGGATGGCGTGGTGGAAAACGGCTTCAACGGCTGGCAGTGGAAGGACGAAGCCGAGTTTGCATCGGCACTGAACACCATCATCTCGGACCCCGCCCTGCGCGGGCAGCTGCACCAGAACGCTCTGGCCACCGCCGCCCGCTACTCGGCAGAGCATTTCGCCCAGCAGGTGCTGGATGCTTACCAGCAGGCCATTGCGCTGAAGCAGTACGAGTCTGAACACAAAAGCATCCTCAGCTGGGTGTGATCCCAATCCCCAAAGAATCCAGAAAAAGCAGCAGCGCCCTGTCTCCCGCAATGGGAAACAGGGCGCTGCTTTTTGCGCATCCGTTATTCGATGCCGGTCACCTTGTAATCCTGATCCTCAACAGCCTTCTTCAGGTCTGCGTCGGAAACTTCGGCGTTCAGGGTGACGATGGCGGTACCGGCCTCGTGGCTGACCACGGCTTCGTCCACGGCGGGCAGGGCTTCCAGCGCCTTTTTCACGCGGGCTTCGCAGTGGCAGCACATCATACCTTCAACATGCAGGGTCTTTTTCATGGCATTGTCCTCCTTGACAACGGGAGCCGAAACGGGTTCGGCAGTATTTTCAGCCGCTGCAGGCTGCACGGGGGCAGCGGGCAGGGCGGCAGACTTGGGTTTGCGGTCGTGTTTGGTGCTGTGCAGGTCGAACAGGTTCAGCCGCAGGGCATTGCTCACGACACAGAAGCTGGAAAGGCTCATGGCCGCAGCCCCGAACATGGGGTTCAGGGCCAGGCCGAAGGGGATGAACACACCGGCGGCCAGCGGGATGCCGATGATGTTGTAGATAAACGCCCAGAACAGGTTTTCGTGGATGTTGCGCAGGGTGGCGCGGCTCAGCCGGATGGCGGCGGGCACATCGGAGAGCCGGGAGTTCATCAGGACCACATCGGCTGCGTCAATGGCAACATCGGTACCGGCACCGATGGCGATGCCGGTGTCCGCGCGGGTCAGGGCGGGGGCATCGTTGATGCCGTCGCCCACCATGGCCACCTTGCCGCTCTTCTGCAGCCTGCGGATCACGGCCTCCTTGCCGTCGGGCAGAACACCTGCAATGACCTCGTCCACGCCCGCCTGCCGGCCAATGGCATCGGCGGTGCGCTGGTTGTCGCCGGTCAGCATGACCACCCGGATGCCCATGTTCTGCAGCTCCCGGATGGCGCGGGGGCTGTCCTCCTTGAGGGTGTCCGCCACGGCGATCACGCCCATCAGGCGGCCTGCACCGCCAAAGAAGAGGGGCGTTTTGCCCTCAGCGGCCAGCCGGGCGGCTTCGGCCTGGAGTTCGGCGGGTACGGATGCCTTGGTGGCGATGAACTCCGCATTGCCGCCGTAGATTTCCATGCCGTCCAGCCGTGCGGAAAGGCCATTGCCGGGCAGGGCGGCAAAATCGGTCACATCGGGGCAGGCGATGGTCTCAGTCTCGGCATAGGCCAGCACTGCCTTGGCCAGCGGGTGCTCACTCTTCTGCTCCAGCGAGGCCGCCAGCGTCAGCAGCTCGCTCTCGGAAACGCCCTCCGCGGGCAGGATGTCAGTGACCCGGGGCTCGCCGCTGGTGATGGTGCCGGTCTTGTCCAGCGCCACGATCTGGGTGCGGCCTGCAGCTTCCAGCGAGGCGGCGGTCTTGAACAGGATGCCGTTCCTGGCCCCCAGACCGTTGCCCACCATGATGGCCACAGGCGTTGCCAGACCCAGCGCGCAGGGGCAGCTGATGACCAGCACCGAGATGCCCCGGGCCAGCGCGTAGCCGAACTCCCGGCCCAGCAGCAGCCAGACAAGGGTGGTCAGCACCGAAATGGAGATGACCGCAGGCACGAAGAAGCCGGAAACGGTATCGGCGATCTTGGCAATGGGGGCCTTGGTGGCGGCGGCATCGCTGACCATCCGGATGATCTGGGCCAGCGTGGTATCCTCGCCCACACGGGTGGCTTCGCACTTCAGGAAACCGGACTGGTTGGTGGTGGCAGCGCTGACCTTGTCTCCCGCAGCCTTGTCCACCGGGATGCTCTCGCCGGTCAGGGCGCTCTCATTCACGGCGCTGGAACCTTCCAGCACAAGGCCGTCCACCGGGATGTTCTCACCGGGGCGCACCACAAAGAGGTCGCCCTTTTTCACCTGTGCAATGGGCACGGTCACTTCGGCCCCCTCCCGCAGCAGGGTGGCGGTCTGGGGGGCCAGCTTCATCAGGCTCTTGAGCGCGTCGGTGGTCTTGCCCTTGGAGCGGGCCTCCAGCATCTTGCCCACGGTGATCAGGGTCAGGATCATGGCGGCGGATTCAAAGTAGAGCTCCATCATGTAGTGCATGACGAGCGCGTCGTTGCCGTCCACCTGGGCGCGGGTCATGGCGAACAGGGCGTAGGTGCTCCAGAGAAAGCTGGCCGAAGAACCCAGCGCCACCAGTGTATCCATGTTGGGGGCACGGTGGAGCAGGCCCTTGAAGCCGCTGATGAAGAACTTCTGGTTGATGACCATCACGATGCCCGCCAGCAGCAGCTGGACCAGACCCATGGCTACGTGGTTGCCGTCGAACCAGTGGGGGAGCGGCCAGCCCCACATCATGTGGCCCATCGAAAAATACATCAGCACCGCCAGAAAGACCAGTGATGCGATGAGCCGTTTCTTCAGTCTGGGTGTTTCGTGGTCAGCCAGTGCATCCAGTTCGGCGCTGGGGGTCTCGGCGGCAGCAGCCTTGGGGCTTGCGCCGTAGCCCGCCTCCTGCACTGCCTTGACGATGGCTGATGCGCTGGCGGTGCCCTCCACTCCCATGGAGTTGGTCAGCAGGCTCACCGAGCAGCTGGTCACGCCGGGCACAGCTTTTACGGCCTTTTCCACCCGGGCAGAGCAGGCCGCGCAGCTCATGCCCGTAACAGTATACTGTTCCATTGTTTCCCTCCGATAAAAAACGCTGCGTGAATGGGATCAAACGAGCTTGTTCAGGATCCACAAAAACTCCTGCAGCTTCTCCTCACCGCCGTTTTTCAGGTCCTCAGCCACGCAGGTGCTCAGGTGCTGGTCGATCAGCTCCCGGGTAAAGCCGTTCAGGGCACTTCTGGCGGCGGCGGCCTGCACCAGAATATCCGTGCAGTACACGTCCTTTTCCACCATGCTCCGGATGCCCCGGATCTGGCCCTCGATGCGGTTCAGCCGGGTGATGAGGTGCTTGTACTCCTCCTCGGTGCGCTGCTTGTGGCGGCAGCCGCAGCCGGTGCTTCCCTCAGCCGGGGCACAGCAGGGTGCTTCTGCCGGGGCGGGGGAGCAGTGGGGGCAGCTTCCCTCCGGGATCTTGTTCACATCGCTCATGTCTATTCTCCTTTCGTTACCCCTTGGGGGTATCTTGTCCCATAGCTGCATTATAGCACGGCTGTCCTGTTTCTGCAAGTAGGGCTGGGGGGTATTATTGTGAACTTTTTATGAACACAGAAGATAAAACAAAAGGCCCTGCGCCCCAAACGGGGAACAGAGCCTTTGAAGCATCCGGAACGATCAGTAGGCGAATCTGCGCATAAAGGCAAGGTCGCTTGCGGCGCGGGCAGGCACAGCTTCCTCCCGCAGCACGGGCAGGGAAGCCTGCGGCATCTGCCGCAGCATCTCAAAGCCGCCGGCGTAGTCCACGCAGGAATCCTCCAGACTGGTGGAATAGAGCGTTCCATCCGGCTGGAAGTTCTGGCCCTTGAAATGGACCGCCGTGATCTTGTCGCCGTACCAGCTGCCCACCTTATCCCAGATGCGGCGCTGTGCATCCACAGACGCGGCCTCCGGGCCCACATAGTTGGCAAAATCGCAGATGACGCGCAGGTTGGGGCTTGCCATAGTGTCCAGCACCATCCGCACTGCCTCGGGGGTGTTCATGGCGTGGTAGTAGACGCACTCCACGGCAAAGAGTACTCCCTGCTCCTCGCAGGCGGGCAGGATCTCGCCCAGACTGCGCAGGAGCGCTTCCTGTGCCTCCTTCCGGGTCACACCGGGCTGTTTGGCCATGTTGGTGGTCTCGCTGCCCATGCAGCCTGCCCCCAGTGCCTTGGCAACGGGGATCTGGCTCAGCACCTTTGCCACCTCGGCACGGCGCTTATCCTCGTCGGCATAGCTCAGCTCCACATAGGTGCCGTCTACAGCAATGCCCACGCCGGAAGCTGCCGCAGCCGCTCTTGCCCGCTCCACCAGCGCAGGAGTCACATCGGCATAGCTCTTTACGCCCTCCACTGCCTTGGTAAAGGCCAGCTGGGTGCAGGCAAAGCCTGCCTGCCCGATGGAGGAAAAGAGGGTCTCGGGGTCATGGCGGCCAAAATCGTGGCCGCGCGCACCAAGAATGAATTCAGGCATCCTGCACCTCCATCAGCCGAACACACGGGCGGCAAAGAGATTCAGCTCTTTGCCCCACCAGTACCAGTCGTGGGAGACATCGCTGCCCCACACTTCCAGATGCACGGGCAGGCCGCAGTCGGTCAGTGCATCGGCCATGGCCTGGGTGTCCACCAGCGCGTCGCCCTCGTAGCTGCCCTGACCGGCACAGAGAAGAAGGGTATTCTCCTCTGCCTTTGCCAGCAGCTTCTTGTCCACAAGGCTCTCCTCTGCCAGATAGGCCAGGGGAGCATTGCGCAGGACCAGGTCATCTGCTGCATTGCCCAGGAAACGGCGCACATCGTACAGGCCGGAAAGGCCGATGGCACCCGCGAACACCTCGGGGCGGCGCAGGCGGCAGTTCACTGCCTGATACGCGCCGGTGTCCACGCCCACCGCCCAGAGCAGGGTGTCCTTTTTGGCACCGTTCAGGGTCAGGATGCGGGGAGCCAGCTCGCTTGTCAGGTAATTGAAATACTTTTCCTGCATCTCGGCCCGGCGGCGGGGAGCCGTGTCCCCGGCCAGCAGGCTCTCGGCATCGATGCTGTCGGCGCAGAACAGCTGCACCTTGCCCTCATTCAGCAGCGGAGCAATGGCATCGGGCATCCCGTTGTTTTCCCAGTCGTAAAAGCGGCCGCCCCGCGCGGGCAGAGCCAGCACCGGCGTACCGGCATGGCCGTAGACCTTGAACTCCATGTCGCGGCCCAGCATCCGGCTCCATTCCTTATAATACGTCCCTTGGATCATGGCAGCATCCTCCTGTTGTCACACAAATTGATTGCGCTGGGGGTCATAGGCGTACCCCACAGCGGAAAGCCTGGCACACAGCGCGGCCTTGTCCTCGTCCAGATCCTCGCACAGCGCGTCCAGAGTGGGGTAGAAGTCCCGCAGCTTCAGGTTGATCATGCTCAGCAGCATGATCGGGTCATTTGGCAGAGCCATCGTCGATCCCTCCAGAAGATAACAAAAAAGCCGGCCACTCGACAAAGTGACCGGCAGATGCAGCTACTTAGACAGCGCGGGTAACCTTGCCAGCGCGCAGGCAGCGAGAGCATGCGTAGATATACTTGGGAGAGCCTTCCACGACCGCCTTGACACGACGGACATTCGGCTTCCAGGTACGGTTGGAACGGCGATGAGAGTGGGAAACCTTGATACCAAAGGTAACACCCTTGCCGCAGCATTCACACTTAGCCATGGTACTTGCACCTCCTACAGTGAAGTATGGAATTCAAAATAATCAGCTTGACTATTTTACCAGAGATGCGGAGAAAAAGCAAGAGCAAATTTGATTTTTCTGCAACTTTTTTCTTGCAGGGCCAAACCCTTGCCCCAAAAGCGAAAAAATAGTACAATAGGATAAAATCCAACTGAGGGAGAAACGAATGACCGCACAAGGAATGTATTATCTCATCCGGGCACTGGTGACCCTGATCGCCATCCCGTTCCATGAGGCGGGCCACGCGCTGGCCGCCTGGCTGCTGGGCGACCCCACCGCAAAGCGGGAGGGCCGCATCAGCCTGAACCCGTTCCGCCACTTTGACCTCGTGGGCACCCTCTGCATGATCTTTGCCGGGGTGGGCTGGGCAAAGCCTGTTTCCACCGACCCCCGCAATTTCAAAAACCCCAAGTGGGGCATGGCCCTTACCGCGCTGGCAGGCCCGGCGGCCAACCTGCTGCTGGCCTACCTCGGCATGGTGGCGTGGAAGCTTCTGTATTATTGGGCCCCTACCACCATGATCACGATTTTCGCAGCCCGCTTCCTCCAATACTTCGTGATGATGGATGTGGGCCTTGCGGTGTTCAACCTCATCCCCATCCCGCCGCTGGACGGCAGCCGCATCCTGCTGGTGGTGCTGCCCCAGCGCATCTACTTCCAGATCATGCGGTACGAGCGCGTCATCTTCGTCATCCTGCTGGCGGCTGTCTGGGCCGGTGTGCTGGATGGCGTGTTGGGCACCTTCAATGATGTGGTCTGGGATCTGCTGGATCTCGGCACCGGCTATATCGACCAGATCGCCTATTCTGCGTATTATGCAACCATCGGGACGGTGATCTGAGTGGCAGAAGAACTGACCTTCCGTCTGGAGGATTTTGAGGGCCCGCTGGAGCTGCTGCTCACGTTGGTGCAGAAGCACAAGATGGACCTGCACAACATCCCCATTCTGGAGCTTATCGACCAGTACACCCGCGCGGTGGAATCGGCCGAGAGCACCGACCCTGAAATTTCCAGCGCCTTTATCGAGATGGCCGCCCACCTGGTGGAGATGAAGAGCTATTTGCTGCTGCCCCGCAGTGAAGAGGGCGAGCGGATGAAGCAGGAGCTCACCGGCCAGCTCATTGAATATGACCAGTGCCGCCGGATGGCCGCCCGTCTGCGGGAGCGGGGAGAGGAATATACCGTGTTCGTGCGCACCCCGGCCCAGCTGGAATGGGACAACACCTATGATCTCTTCCATTCGCCGCAGGTGCTGGCAGACTGCTGGCAGGCCCTGATGGGGCGCACCACTGTCCGCAAAATGCCCACTCAGCAGCAGTTTGAGCCGCTGGTGTCGGCCCCGCAGGTCTCGGTAAGCAGCCGGGTGGTCTACATCCTGCGCCAGCTCATTGCAGGCGGTGCAAAAAAGATGGACCAGCTGTTTTCCCGCCGCCAGACCCGGGGGGCCAACGTGGCCACCTTTCTGGCGCTGCTGGAGCTGGTGCGCGGCGGCCGTGTGACGCTTGGCCCGGAGGGCGAGCTGAAGATGCGCCGGGGCCGCATCGACCGCACAAAGGAGGAGCAATGAATCAGAAACAAATTCGTGCCGCCGTGGAGGCAATGCTCTTTGCCTACGCGGAGCCCATCGGGGCCGACAAGCTGGCCCAGGCGCTGCAGCTGCCCACCGCCAGCGTAGAATCTGCGCTGGAAGCACTGCACGAGCGCTGCCAGAAAGAGGACAGCGGCCTGTGCCTGCTCCACCTGAACACCCATTGGCAGCTGGCCACCAAAACGGAATTTGCGGAGTGCATCCGCCGTGTGCTGGACACCCGCCGCTCCATCCCGCTGGGCCCCGCGGCCATGGAGACCCTGACCGTCATCGCCTATAACCAGCCTGTCTCCCGCGCCTTCATCGAGCAGGTGCGCGGCGTGGATTCCTCCTCCAGTGTGTCGGGCCTGCTGGAAAAGGGACTCATTGAAGAGGCAGGCCGTCTCGATCTGCCCGGCAGACCCGTGGCCTTCCGCACCACGGATGTGTTCCTGCGGTGCTTCGGCCTGTCCAGTCTGGAAGATCTGCCCCCGGTGCGGGGCACGGAAAGTGAGGCGGCCCAATGAGCGTCCTGTGGAGTGTTCTCGCTGGTATCGGCACGGTGCTGCTATTCCTCTTAAAAGGGGTGGGCATCCTGCTGCTGGTGGTGCTGGTGTTGGGTCTGTTGCTCATGTTCTGCCCCTTCTGTGCCGATGTGCAGTGGGCGGAGGGCATCTTTCAGGTAAAGGCCGGTGCACTGGGCATCACCTTCCCGGTGTTCCGGTATCCCGCGCCGGAAAAGCCGGAGAAAAAAGAAAAAAAGAAGAAAGCGTCCGGCGGGCAGAAGCCCAAAAAGGAAGCCCCGCCCCGCCAGAAGGCGAAGCTGACCCTGCAGATCATCTGCACCATCTTAAAAGGGGCGGGAAAGCTCACCCGGGCCATCATCGGCTCCCTGCGCTTCACCCGGATCGATGTTGTCCTCGGTGTCCGGGGCGATGACCCTGCCGAGGCTGCCCGCAGCTATGGCAGGCTGAACGCCTGGCTCTACCCGACGCTGGGTTTCCTGGACCGGTTCCTCTATCTGGACTTTGAGCAGCTCCGGCTCCTGCCGGATTTCGGCAGCGCCGAGCCCACCGTAAAGGATCACGTTTCGTTCCGGGTCACGGCCCGGGCCTACGCCATCGTTTTCACGCTTCTGCGCGTTCTGTACGCGTTCTGGCGCGAAAAGGTACTGGACGTTTTTATCTAGCTCGGGTATAATATTTTTGTATGGTGCGTCCGCGTCCCGGCCCGGACAGGGCAGGGAAGTGGTTCCGTGGGGGCGGCGTTCCGCTCCCCGATATAGAAGTAAGGAGGCCGAATTTTATGGCTGAGCATCCCATTCAAAACCTGATGAACGTTACGATGGACAAGATCCGTCAGATGGTGGATTCCAACACCATCGTCGGCAAGCCCATCACCACCGATGACGGCACCACCATCCTGCCGGTGTCCAAGGTGAGCTTCGGCTTTGCCTCTGCCGGCACCGATTTCGACGGCAAGAACACCGCCAACAAGGATCTGTTCGGCGGCGGCTCCGGCGCGGGTGTCAACATCCAGCCCGTGGCATTCCTGGTGGTCAAGGATGGCTGCGTCCGCACCATCCAGCTCTCTGACGGCAACAACACCGTGGACCGCGCCCTGACCATGATTCCTGAACTGGTGGAAAAGGTCAGCGCACTCATTAAAAAGGACGAGCCTGCTGCTCCGCTGGAATCGAAAGCAGAGTAAGTCGTAAGGGACGGCGGGGAGTTTCGTGAGCAAGTGTCCGCTGGGGTGGGACCCTGTTGCCGCAGGCAATAGGGCGGGCGATGGAATGGCCCGTTTCACTTGCGAGGGAAAGCTCCCCGTTGGCCCGGAAACTAAGCCGTAACTGCAAGCCTCCAACTTGCAGTTTTTTCAGCGCATGCTCCGGCGTGCGCTTTTGAGCGCCGGGAGGCGCACAAGGAGTTTTATTATGGCAGAAGAACGTATTCAGAAGATCATGGCCGAGCAGGGCTTGTGCTCCCGCCGCGCGGCCGAGCAGATCATTGCCGAGGGCCGTGTCAAGGTCAACGGCCACCCCGTCAAGGTGGGCGACAAGATGGACCCCAACCGGGATGTGCTGCATGTGGATGACGAGCGCATCTACATCCAGAAGAACCAGCAGCTCTACTATCTGGCCCTGTACAAGCCCCGCGGCTATGTGACCACCGCCAGCGATGAGCTGGGCCGCAAGACCGTTATGGAGCTGGTCAGTGATATCCCCGCCCGCCTGTACCCGGTGGGCCGCCTGGACAAGGACAGCGAGGGCCTGCTGCTGATGACTAACGACGGTGCCTTTGCGCAGGCTGTCACCCATCCGTCGGGCGGCATCTCCAAGCTGTACCGCGTCACCGTGCAGCCACGGGCCGATGAGAGCCAGATCCTGAAGATGAGCTCCGGCGTAGTTCTGGACGATGGCACCAAGACCATGCCCTGCGCCATCAACGTCGTCACCGATGAGCCCGGCCGCACCGTGATGGAGATGACCCTGAAAGAGGGCAAGAACCGCGAGATCCGCCGCATGTGCGAGGCCGTTGGTCTGGAGGTCGTCCGCCTGAAGCGCAACGCCGAGGGCGTGGTCAAGCTGGGAATGCTCAAGCCCGGCACCTATCGTGAACTGACCAAGGCAGAGGTCAATGGTCTGCGTGCCGCCGCCGCCAAGGGCCGCGCCCAGACCCGCAGCGCATCGCTGCAGTCTAAGGCTGCCGCCCGCCGTCCCAAGGGCCCTGTGGGCAGGGGCACTGCCCCCGCAAAACGGAGAAAGTGATCGTTTTTTCGGCTTTCACGGCGCAAAAACCGTCTGATTCTGGAAAAGATTGTGAAATTTTTCCGCAAAATGGGCCTTTCAGCCCTTGTGAACGCTCTCAAAATAAGGTATAATGATACTAATTTTGAAAGCTCAAAATAAAAAGCTCAAAATAGAAAAGCAGGAGGTCTTACCATGGCTTCAAAGAGTAACAAAGGAGAAATCCTCGCCAAGTTTTTCGATGACGGGGAGTATACCGCACTGTTTGCGGACGGCGCAGTGAGTGCTGCCTGCGGCTATGCGGCTGGTCAGCAGGCTTATGCTGTTTACCAGAACGGCGAGGCTGTCTCTGTCAAGGACGTTGAGAAGAACATCAAGGTCCTGGAGATGGCTGCTCAGACCGGCTGCCCGGTGGTCACGTTCTACAACTCTGTCGGCGCTAAGCTGGCTGAGGGTCTGGACGTTCTGACCGCCAGCGCCAAGCTGAACGCCACCATCGCCAAGGTTTCCGGTGTCATCCCCCAGATCGCAGTCGTCACCGGCGTGTGCGGCGGCACCAGCGCGCTGAGCGCTGCCAATGCTGACGTGTGCGTCATGGCTGAGGATGCAGAGCTGTTCTTCACCGCTCCGTTCACCTCCGCCGCCAAGGGCGACAAGGTCCCCGGCGCAGGCACTGCCGAGGCTGCTGCCAAGGCCGGTGTGGCTGCCATCGTGGCCGCCAACGCCGAGGAAGCTGCCGAGAAGGCTGCCCACATCGTGGGTCTGCTGCCCGCCAACAACCTGACCG
>OFPS01000644.1_pt1 | contig 31722 bp, 28 predicted proteins | sample 1542111 | NCBI WGS metagenome assembly OFPS01 (sample SAMN04209233, study PRJEB22552) | human gut metagenome | biome: gut; material: feces | host: Homo sapiens | place: USA: Oklahoma | reverse complement strand
AAGCCTTCTGCGGGTTGCGGCCGGAAGCCTTCTGCGGGTTCTTGCTGATGTCAGCACCAGCCTGCTTGATCTTGTGGACCTTGACGGTGGTCTTCACGGTGACGAGGCTGCCCTTGGGACCGGGAACCGCGCCGCGGACGACGAGCATGTTGAGCTCGGGGTCGACCTTGACGACCTCAAGGTTCTGGATGGTGACAGTCTCCACACCGTACTGGCCGGGGCCGATCTTGCCCTTGAAGATACGGCTGGGGTCGGTGGTGGAACCCATGGAACCGGCGTGACGATGGACAGGGCCGCCGCCGTGGGTCATACGACCGCGGCTGGCGTTCCAGCGCTTGATGACGCCGGTGTAACCGTGACCCTTGCTCGTGCCGGTCACGTCGACGAAGTCGCCGGACTGGAAGGTATCAGCCTTGATGATGGCGCCGAGCTCCAGCTCGGAAGCGTTGTCAAGGTTGAACTCACGCAGGTACTTCTTGGGGGAAACGCCAGCCTTGTTCAGGTGGCCGAGTTCGGGCTTGGAGAGCTTCGCTTCGCGAATGTCCTCATAGCCAAGCTGGACAGCCTCATAACCGTCTTTCTCGTTGGTCTTCTTCTGAGTGACCACGCAGGGACCGGCCTCGATAACGGTGACCGGAATAACGCGGCCCTTTTCGTCGAAGATCTGAGACATGCCAACTTTTCTGCCGATGATTGCTTTCATGTATGATCCTCCTGTAAAGGTTATTGGTCGGCTTAGTTAGCGGCAACTCCCGCCATTGCTCTGCCGACTTGACCCCGCTTATCTCACGCAAGTCGATAAGCTTTTGGGTAGAGCAACAATTTAATAGGTGTGCTGGGGATTAGAGCTTGATCTCGATCTCAACGCCAGCAGGAAGCTCAAGGCCCATCAGAGCCTCAACCGTCTTGGGGGTGGAGTTGGTGATGTCGATCAGACGCTTGTGGGTGCGGCGCTCAAACTGCTCACGGCTGTCCTTATACTTATGAACAGCGCGCAGGATGGTGACGACTTCCTTCTTGGTGGGCAGAGGGATGGGGCCAGAGACGGTAGCGCCGGTGCGCTTGGCGGTCTCGACGATCTTCTCTGCGCTCTGGTCGATGACCTGGTGGTCATAGGCCTTGAGACGAATGCGGATCATTTCTTTTGCCATTTTGGTTTCTCCTTCATTTTGTACGGTATTCTTGCATTGTCGAAGCCGTACGGTGAGAGTTTTTCCTGTACGCTTATCCGTGCGTATCATTCCGGCTCATAGAAAAACCGGCACGAATAAACGGCCGGTCCACACATGGCGCAGCGATCTACGCAACGTACAGATATTCTCTCAGCCGCCCGATGTTCGGACATACTCCCCGAAAGTTACCTCAGTGTTCTGAGCAATCTCCCGGTTCATCGCAATATCGCGCAAATAGGGCAGAATGCGCCCAATCGCGGACTTGCATATAGTACCAAAACTAATTGCACATGTCAAGACAATTTTTAAATTTTTTCGAGAAATTTTTTCATCGCTGCAAACGCTCTCCCGATCAGGCAATTTCTCCTGCAAAACGCAGCATATTCCCCCTCCCTGCCGATATATTTAGAGGCAAAGGAGTTGATGGGCATGGCAATGGCTTACCTTTGGACGGGAATGGTGGTTGTATCTCTTTTCTTCGGCGCTTGGACGGGAAATTGGGACGCGCTCGGCACCGCCGCGCTTGAGGGGGCGCAGAGTGCGGTCGAACTGTGCTTTGCGATGTGCGGCGTGATGTGTCTCTGGACAGGGCTGATGGAAGTGATGAACCAGTGTGCGCTCACTGACCGCCTTGCCGCCCTGTTCCGCCCGCTGCTCAAAAGGCTTTTGCCGCGCTCGAGCCGTGACAGCGAAACGCTCGCCGCCGTTTCCGCCAACCTCTCGGCCGATCTTCTCGGCCTTGGCAACGCAGCAACGCCGCTCGGCATCCGCGCAGCCCGCCGCATGAGCCGCGGCTGCTGCGGCAGGGCGTCAGACGAACTGTGTTTGTTCGTGGTGCTCAACACAGCGTCCCTCCAGCTCCTGCCCACCACGCTCGCAGGCGTTCGCTCTTCGCTCGGCAGCCGCGACCCGTTTGACATCCTGCCCGCCGTATGGCTCACATCGCTCCTCTCCGTCCTCACAGGACTGCTCGCTGCAAAGCTGCTTTCCCGCTTCTGGAGGGATTAGCCTATGCCGCTCTCTACGCTGATCGTGCCGGTACTGCTCGCCTTCACCGCCTGCTTCGCCGCGCGCAAGCGCGTCGACGTCTACGCCGCACTCACCAAGGGAGCAGAGGAGGGGCTTGCCGTGCTGCTGCACATTTTACCCACGCTCATCGCGCTCTTGAGCGCCGTTTATATGCTGCGCGCTTCCGGCGCAACGGAAGCGCTCGGCGCGTTTCTCGCCCCCGCGCTCGATGCGCTCGGCATTCCTGCCGAAACCGCGCCGCTGCTGTTTATCCGCCCCATCTCCGGCAGCGGCGCGCTGGCCGTCGGATCGGAGATCATGCGCACGCATGGCGTGGATTCCTATATTGGCCGCGTGGCGGCGGTCATGCTCGGCTCGAGCGAAACGACATTTTACACTGTTGCCGTCTATTACGGTGCGGCAGGAATCACCAAAACGCGCTACACCATTCCCGCCGCCCTTTGCGCCGACGCAGCGATGTTCCTCTCCTCGGCATTTTTTGTGCGCCTGTTCTTCGGCGCGTAAAAAAGAGGACTGCCGCCGGGCAGTCCTCTTTCCTATTCCTCTTCCGTTCGCACGCGGACGCGCAGGGCGCACTCGCCCCTCTGCCCGCCGATGTTGATCGCGTAGCGCAGGGCAAGCATACCGCCGGTCTCTTCAATTTTCCATTTGACCAACTCTGCCTTCACCGAGATCGGCAAGGTTCCGTAGGGTACGGCATAGAATGAGGTGTGCTCCCCCCCTGCCTCAAACACCATCTCGCTCGTCACCTCGCCCGTGCGCGTCAGAATCACGCAGTCCGGTGCAAGCGCAAGGCGCGTCGCCGTGGTCACTCTGCCGGTCTCATCTGCCTCTTCGTAGCGCAGGAGATAGCCGTCTTTCGTTGCCTCCATCGTGCCGCGCACACGCAGCTCGGAGCTGTCGGCGCTCATGCCTTCATAGTTCTGCTCGCCGTGTACGGTGAGCCAAACGAGTTTTTTCATACTGTCCTCTCTTATCCTGTTTTTGTCATCATACTACGGCGCAGGAAAAGGCACAAGGCGCATTTTTAATTTTTGTGCGTTTCCCTGTTTTTGCTATGGCAAAACACAGCGGTGCGTGCTATAATCTCTGCTAAGCAGATTTCAGGAGCTTCAGAAGGAGGCATCACTATGAAAATTGATCTGACGGAAAAGCAATTCCGCCGTCTTCTCGATCTGGTCTACGTTGGCAACTGGGTGATGAACTCCACCCGCGGCGATGACCGCATTCAAGAATACGACGATGTGGAAAGCGCCGTTTTTGCCCACTGCCTCTCCCACGGCATGGTGCCTCTGGTCGAGGCCTACCAGGGGGAGCTGATCCCCTCGCGTGCCTTTGCCGAGGGCGGCATCCACGAGGCCATCATGGCCTATGAGGACACCATGTTCTTCGAGATCCTCGCTCAGGAGCTTGCCCTGCGCGATATGGACAGCGACGCGCCCACGCCTGAAAATGTTGACGAGCTGCGCGAACGCATGGACACCTACTTAGGCGAATTTGAGCAGCACGGCACCGACAACATCACCGTCGAAATGTAAAAAAGAGTCCGCTTTCGTGAAGCGGACTCTTTTTTATCATTATGTTTTGATGCCCATACTCTCCCACTTGCCGCTGCGGTAGCGCAAGATGAACACTGAGCCGCGCACGAGCCAGTCGAGGATCGCATGCGCAAACCACACGCCGACCACACCGTAGCCGAGATACCGTCCCAGCACATACGCAAGCAGCACGCGCACGAGCCACATCGTCGTCATGCTGGCGAGCATCGTGAACTGAGCGTCGCCCGCCGCGCGCAGGAACGACGGGATCGTGAAAGCAGGGATCCAGAGGAAAATGGACGAAATGCCGTGGATCAACGAAACCGTGACCGCAAGCTTTTCCGCCTCGGGCGAGACATTGTAAACGCGCATGATGAGCGGCAGCAATGCGATGATCGTCAAGTTGACGACTGCCATGATGCCGTAGGTCCACTTGACGATCTTCTTCATGTAGGCGCGCGCCTGATCGAACTCGCCCGCACCGACGCACTGGCTCACCACCGCGGCAAGGCCCAAGTTGATGGCCTGACCGGCAAAGCAGTTGAAGTTTGCGATGGTGTTGCCGATGGCGTTCGCCACCATCGACGCCGTGCCGAACGTCGAGATCAGGCTGAAGAGCACGAGGCGTCCCAGCTGGAACATGCCGTTTTCGACGCCGCTCGGCACGCCGATGTAGAAGATGTTCTTCATCAGGCGCATGTCCAGACGGAATGCGCGCACATTGGAGAGGTGCAGCGTCAGCTTGTCATTGAAGAGCATGCCGAGGATCACCGCCGCCGCAACCACGCGGGACACGAGCGTCGGGATCGCAACGCCCGCCACGTCCATGCCGAAGCCGAAGATCAGAATGGCGTTGCCCGCCACATTGATGCCGTTCATCAGCAGTGAGACCTTGAGAGAAATGTCGCTTCTGCCCATCGTGCGCCAGAGCGCCGCGCCGCCGTTATAGAGCGCAATGCCGGGAATGGACGCCATCACATATAAATAATAGGTGTTCGTCGCCGCCATGACGTCCGGCTCGATGTGGCCGAACATCACGGTCAATATCTGCGTGCGGAACAGGTACAGCAGCGCCACGAAGAAGACCGACACCGCGGCCAGCAGCGCAATGAGCTGCTGGCCTGCATGGCAGGCATCCTCTTTCTGCCTCTGCCCGATGTACTGTCCCGCGACAGCCGCGCCGCCGGTCGCCATGGCAGAGAAAATATAGATCATCAGGTTGCTGATCGAATCGACCAGCGACACCGCACTGATCGCCGCGTCACCGACGGTCGCCACCATCAGCGAGTCGGCAAGGCCAACCGTGATCGCCAGGAACTGCTCGAGCAGCAGCGGCCACATCAGGGCAACGAGCTGACGGTTTGTAAATAATACGGTTTGCTCCCTGCGAAGAGAGGCTGCTTTATCTGCCATGGATCGTTCTCCTTTTCGTTACGCGCGCTGTATCATATCCCCTTGCGCCCGTTTTGTCAACTTTTGTCAAACCTCCGACAGGTAAGGTAAAAGCGCTTCGCGCCATGCGCGCAAGAGCTTATCCTGCGTCCAGCGCGCGTTTGCAGGCGAGGTAGACGGCAGCTTGGCCGCTTCGCGCCCCGTCATCGCGCGGCAGTATTTATTGTAGCTTGCGTACGATGTGCCGCCGTTGCAGAAAATAGCCTGAATATCCGCCGTCTCCAGAATGACGCGCAGATCGTTCGGCACAACGTTCGTGATGCTCGCATCTGACGAGCCCGCGATCTCGCACGAGCCGATGGTATCCCACAGGGCAATGCCATGCCGCAGAACGAGAGAGCGCTTGTCCTCGACCGTTTTCGGCGCTGCCTCGCCCAGAACGGCGGCGAGTGTCGGCCAAAAGCGATTTTGCGGATGCGCGTAAAAAAATGCCGCTTCGCGCGACTTGACCGATGGAAACGAGCCAAGGATCAGCACGCGGGAACTTTTATCGTACAGCGGCGGGATATTGTGGAGTTGTGTTGCCTTTTCCATCCGCCCGCTCCTTTTTCCTTTTTTCTTATTCTAACACAGGAAAGCAGAATCGCCAAGTGCCGTTTCGCGCCGCCGCGCCCGTTTCCCCGCGAAAACAGGTTGGCTTTTTTCAAAAGTCATGCTATGATGAAGTAAATATGCCTTTAGTATAGGGTTATGCCCCGCGCCGCCCCGCAGGCACGGTCAGTCTGAGAAAGGACATCTATGGAAAAAGAAGACAATCGCATTCTGCTGCTCGAAAAAGGCAAACGCAAGCTGATCCAGATCGTATTCGGCCGCACCGGCATCATCATTGTGTCGCTGATCGTCCAGATCCTGTTTCTGTTTGCCGGCTTCCGCTATCTGGAGGGCTTCCTCCCCTATTTCTGGGGCGGCAGCTCGCTGCTTTCCGCCGCGGTCGTGCTGTTCCTCTTCGGAAACGACGACAACCCGACCATCAAGCTCACGTGGTTTTTCATTCTCGCCATTTTGCCCGTCTTTGGTTTGATCCTGTATATCTACATCAAAACCGACCTTGGCCACCGGCTGATGATCCGCCGCTACAACGACATCCTGGCGCAGACGGAAGACCTTGCCCCCTGTGCTGACGCTTGCCCGAGCGAAGCGCTGCCGGAAGGGCTTCGGAATCTTGCCACCTATCTCAGTTCCTGCGGCTTTCCCTGCTACCGGAACACCGAGGCGGAGTATTTTCCGCTCGGCGACGATGCGTTCGACGTGATGCTCGATGAGCTGCAAAAGGCCGAGCATTTCATCTTCCTTGAGTATTTCATCGTTAAGGAGGGTTACATGTGGGGCCGCGTGCTGGAAATTCTGAAAGAAAAGGTCAACGCCGGCGTGGAGGTTCGCGTCATGTACGACGGCACCTGCGCCGTGGCGCTGCTGCCCTACAATTATCCCAAAAAGCTCCAGAAGCTCGGCATCGCCTGCAAGATGTTCGCCCCGCTGCGCCCGTTCGTCTCCACGCACTACAACTACCGCGACCATCGCAAGATCATGGTCATCGACGGCAAGGTCGGCTTCACGGGCGGCATCAACCTCTCCGACGAGTACATCAACCTCTCCTCGCGCTACGGCCACTGGAAGGACACAGCCATCGTCCTGCGCGGCGACGCCGTGCGCAGCCTGACACTGATGTTTTTGCAGATGTGGGACGTCAGTTCCCTCCACCTCGCGCCGGAAAGCTACCGGCAGTATCTCGATATTGCGCAGCCGCCGCGCGAAAAGACGCCGGGTTATGTCATTCCCTACGGCGACAGTCCGCTCGACCGTGACCTCGTCGGCGAAATGGTGTATCTGGACATCATCAACCGCGCCAACCGCTATGTGCACATCATGACGCCGTATCTCATCATGGACAACGAGATGGTCACGGCGCTGACCTACGCCGCGCGCCGCGGCGTGGAGGTGCAGCTCATTCTGCCCCATGTGCCTGATAAAGAGATCGCTTTCTCGCTCGCGCACACCTATTACCGCCGCCTTTTGGAAAACGGCGTGCAGATCTACGAGTATGAGCCGGGTTTTGTGCATGCCAAGGTCTTTGTCAGCGACGACCGCAAGGCCGTCGTCGGCACGATCAACCTCGACTATCGCAGCCTGTACCACCATTTCGAGTGTGCCTCCTACCTCTACGAGGCGCCGGAGATCGCCAACATCGAGCGCGATTTTCAGCAAACGCTCACGCACTGCGTCCGCGCGGACTACGAACTGCTCAAAAACGATCCGTTCCTGCGCAAGCTCATCGGCCCGGCCATGCGCATCATTGCCCCGCTGCTGTAAGCGAACCAACAAAAACCACGTGCCGCGGCACGTGGTTTTTCCTTTTGTCACACGAAAAGCAGCCGCCATGATCCGGATACAGCGCGCTTCCGCAGATGCTTTATTTGACTTGAGAGAACTTCTACTGCACCTTGAACCCCTGACCGTGCACCTCGGTCGAGTCGGTGACGAAGGTAAAAGCGCCCGGATCGGTCTCTTTGATGATCCGCAGGATCTGCGCAAGACTGTTGCGGCGGGCAACGGTGATAACGATCTGCTTGTCGCCGCGCGCATAGCCGCCCTGCGCCTTCACGATCGTCGTGCCGCGGTCGGCGCGTTCCGTAACTGCGCGCGAGACCTCGTCGCCGTGCTCCGTCACGGTGTAGATGACCTTGGCATAGTCCACGCCCTGTGCAATGGCGTCAACGATCTTCGAAACAATGAAAATTGCGATCGCTGAATACAGGGCGACCTCAATATCCTTAAAGACGATGACCGCAAAGGTGACGACCGAGATGTCGATGCAGAGCATCAGCATTCCCGTGCGCAGATTCGGAAAGATCCTTCGCAACAGCAGTGCCAGAAGATCTGTTCCGCCGGTGCTGATCCCTCTTTGCAGCAGCAGTCCCGCGCCGAGGCCCGTGAACGTGCCGCCCGCGATCGCCGCGAGCAGAGGATTATTGGAGTAGGCCGGCAGCAGCAGTCCGAAAATATCTACCAGCACGGCAACGGAACCCGTGGCCGCAAGCGTCATGACAAGCGCACGGCGCTTGAATCTGCGCCATGCTGCAAGCAGCAGCGGCGTGTTCAGCATGACCATCCACACGCCCACGCTGATGGGCGGGAACACCTCTGCCAGCGCCGTGGAAAGACCGGCTACGCCGCCCGGCGCAATATCGTTCGGCACATTGAATACCGCGATCGCCGCCGAGATGAGCGGGCAGGCAAACAGAACCGTCAGCACGTCCAACAGGACGTCCCGTTTTTTCTGCTGCTGTGCTGTCAGCTTTGCTCTCTTCATCATCACATCGCACCATTTCCTTTTTTATTCCGCGCCACGCAACGCGCAGTACAACATTTTAACTATAAGGGGTTTGCTCCGTTTTCGCAAGTGATGCGTAAGAATTCGGCGGTATGATTGAAAAGCAGAGGAAGAAATTCGGCAAAAATTACAAACCACCGGATCAGAGAACATCTGATTCGGTGGTTTGTCCGCAGGCTGTAAAATCTTCCAACGCCGCCTTTGGATAAATTGGCGGCTTTTCCAAAGACTAAGTGCAGTTTATCGAGTATAAAAGGAGTTTTGATAGATGAAAGCAACCGGAATTGTCAGACGGATCGACGACCTCGGCCGTGTTGTCATCCCCAAGGAGATCCGCCGCACCATGCGTATCCGCGAGGGCGACCCGTCACAGATAACATTGGCATCGTGGGAGAGATTCTGCTTCGCGATGCTGAACTTAGCCCGCCGTTCGGGGTGGTAACTACATCAGAAAAGGCTGCACGGTCGAACCGTGTGGTCTTTTAATTTGCGTAAATACGCAAAATTCCCGAAAGTGAATATTGACTTGCTTTCGGGAGTACAATATAATGAGGCCAAGAAAACTGCGTAATTACGCAAAATTCCCGAGTGAGGTATGGGTATGATTGAACGGAAAAAATATCTGGAACGGCTCATCGCAAGAAAAGAAAACGGTTTAGTGAAGGTCATCACCGGCATCCGGCGGTGTGGAAAGTCCTATCTGCTGTTCAATATCTACAAGAGCTATTTGAGATCCATCGGTGTGGAGGACGAGCAGATCATCTGCCTTGCGCTGGACGATGACGAAAACATCCAGTACCGCAATCCGCTGGAGTTGGGCAAATACATTCGTAGCATGACCACAGATGAGAGCAAGACCTATTATGTGTTCCTCGACGAGATCCAGAAGGTCGTAACCATTCAGAACCCCTACATTCAGGGCGCGGAGGATAAGATCGGCTTTGTGGACGTGGTCCTCGGCCTGATGAAACACGATAATATTGACGTGTATGTGACGGGCAGCAACTCGAAAATGCTGTCCTCGGATATTTTGACCGAATTTCGCGGGCGCGGCGATGAGATCCAGGTCAATCCCCTGTCTTTTGAGGAGTTTTACCACGCTTACGAGGGCGACAAGCGGGACGCTTGGCAGGAGTATTATACTTACGGCGGCCTGCCCCTCGTGATGATGAAAAAGAGCCACGAGGAAAAGGCAAAGTACCTGCAATCCTTGTTTGATAAGATTTATCTTGGCGACATCATCGAACGGAACAAGATCTTGCACGATAAGTCCGTTTTAGATGATATTCTGAACATCATTTCCTCCTCGGTCGGCTCCCTGACCAACGCGGGTAAAATTGCCAAGACCTTCCGCAGCGAGCGGCAGGTCAACATCAGCGATGAGACTGTCAGCCGGTATCTGGAGTTTTTCGTGGATGCCTTTATGATCTACAAGGCAGACCGCTATGATGTGAAGGGCAGAAAATATATCGGCTCGCCGCTGAAGTATTATTTCAGCGATGTGGGCTTGCGAAATGCCAGACTGAATTTCCGCCAGCAGGAAGAAAATCATATCATGGAAAACATCATCTATAATGAACTTCTGTGTCGTGAGTTCAATGTGGATGTGGGCGTGGTGGAGTACTGCTACAAGGATGAGCAGAAAAAGAGCAAGCGCACACAGTTGGAGATCGACTTTGTGGCAAACAAGGGGAGCCGCCGGTATTATATCCAATCTGCCTTGACCGTGGCGGACGAGGAAAAGCGGGCGCAGGAAGTAAACTCCCTCAACCGCGTGGGGGACTCCTTTAAGAAGATCGTGGTGGTGAAGGACAATATCATCCCATGGCACGATGAAAATGGGATACTCTATATCGGCATCGAACGGTTCTTGCTGGAAGAGACTGCAATGGAACTATAAGGCTTTGGAAACAAACACTCCAAATACATTCAGGAGGAACTGAAATGGTCAATATTCGAAAACTCGAGGCAGAACTTTGGGAATCTGCGGACTTGCTCCGCGCCGGCTCCAAGCTGACCTCTAACCAATACTGTATGCCTGTACTGGGCCTGATTTTCCTGCGTTATGCTTATAGCCGTTTCAAAATGGTGGAAACGGAAATCTTGAAGGATCGTCCGGCACGCGGTGGCCGGGTGTTACCCGTGGAGGCCAGCGACGTTGCTTCCAAGAGCGCACTGTTCCTGCCCAGAGAAGCGCAGTATGAGTACCTGGTCAATCTTCCCGCAGATATTGTATCTGCCGGACTTGTCAACCAGAGCGGGCACATAATGAACAGTCTGGGTGAGGTCGTCAACAACGCCATGGAGCTAGTGGAAGCGCAGTCCGAACAGCTTACCGGCGTGCTGCCCAAGGATTACACCATCTTCTCCGATGAACTGCTGGCGGAGCTGCTGCGCATTTTCAATAACAGTGCTCTGGATGAGGTGGGCGGTGATGTCATCGGTCGCATCTACGAGTATTTCCTCAACAAGTTTGCAAAGAACATCGCCCAGGGCGATGGCGTGTTCTTCACGCCCAAGTCCCTGGTCAAGATGATCGTCAATGTGCTGGAACCCTCCGGTGGCATTCTGTTGGACCCCGCCTGCGGCAGCGGCGGAATGTTTGTCCAGACCGGTGATTTTGTCAATCATGCAGGCATGAACGCAAACAGCACCATGACCTTCTATGGTCAGGAAAAGGTGGAATACAACGCCCAGCTCTGCCTGATGAATATGGCTGTCCACGGACTTGCCGGTGTCATCAAATCCGGTGATGAGGCCAACACCTTCTATCACGATGCCCACAATCTGAACGGCTGCTGTGACTATGTTATGGCGAATCCGCCCTTCAATGTGGACAAGGTCAACGCCGAATCTACCCAGAGCGCAGGCCGCCTGCCCTTCGGTATGCCGTCGGTCAACGCAAAAAAGGAAGTGGGTAACGGCAACTATCTTAGGATCAGCTACTTCCATTCTTACCTGAACGAGCATGGTCGTGCCGGTTTCGTCATGGCTTCTTCCGCTATGGACAGCTCTGGCAAAGACCGCGATATCCGCCAGAAGCTTGTTGAGACTGGTCATGTGGATGTGATGGTCAGTGTGGGTAATAACTTTTTCTATACCAAATCCCTGCCCTGCTCTCTGTGGTTCTTTGACAAGGGAAAACGGGAGGAATTGCAGGATAAAGTGCTTTTCATTGATGCCCGAAACTATTATACTGTAGTTGACCGAACCCTGAACGAGTGGAGCGATTGGCAGCTCAAAAATCTGAACGCCATCGTGTGGCTGTACCGGGGCGAGCCGGAGAAATATCGCAAACTTCTGAAAAAGTATTATGCAGAGATTTCGGCTTTGCTTGCTGAACTGGATGATATTTGCCGTGATATTCCTGTTTATACAGATGACATCTATGCAGATATGATTCAACATGTGCAGGCGTTTTCCGCTAAAGTTACATCAATAAAGGTTCTTTCCGATTGTTTCGATGCGAAAGAGTATCTCAATAGGATTTATGATTCTTGGAGGCGAACAACTGAACAGATATTTGACGATGTGACACTATTTGAACGCATTAACCAGTATTTTACAGCAAAAAAACGCGGCTATAAAAACATTAAAGACTATAAAAAGTCTGTTATAGCTGAACAGGATGCTGCCAGAAATAAATTGAGCAGAATCCTTACTGTGATTGATGATGCTCAATGGCTCTATGAGAAGTTCGGCGAGGGTGAATATCGGGACATCCCCGGCCTGTGCAAGGTGGCAAGCTGCGCCGAGATTGCGGAGAAGAACTATTCCCTGACGCCCGGCGCCTATATGGGCGTGGCCGCTGTGGAAGATGATGGCGTGGACTTTGCCCAGCGCATGGCGGAGATCCATGTGGAACTGCTGACCTTGCAGGAGGAATCCAATGAATTCATGGACACCATCTCGAAGAACATGAAGGAGATGGGGCTATGAATTGGAAACATGTATCCCTTGGAGAGATTTCTGTTAACATCTAAACGGGTCCGTTTGGGTCTCAATTACATCAGTCAGACTATTCGGAAAAAGGTACTCCGGTAGTAATGCCCAAAGACTTAATTTCTGGTCATATTTCCGAGGAATCTATAGCTCGCGTAAGTGATGACCATGTTGAGCGGTTAAGCCGCCACAAAATCGAAGTTGGCGATATTCTGTATTCTCGTCGAGGTGATGTTGGCCGATGTGCCTTTGCCAGTAAAACTGAAGCAGGATGGCTTTGTGGGACAGGCTGTTTGCGCGTTACGATTGATAGCCGCAAGGCAAATCCAAAGTTTGTATTCTACCAATTACTAAAAGCAGACACGATTGGGTGGGTAGAAAAGCATGCTGTAGGCTCTACAATGCTCAACTTAAATACTTCTATTTTGAGCAGTGTCCCGATTGACCTTCCATCACATGACAAACAGAATCATATTGTAGGTGTTCTCTCGGCCTACGATGATCTGATTGAAAACAACCAAAAGCAAATCAAGCTGTTGGAAGAAGCGGCGCAGCGGCTGTATAAGGAATGGTTCGTGGACCTGCGCTTCCCCGGCCACGAAACCACCCCCATCGTGGATGGCGTACCGGAGGGGTGGGAAAGAATGCTGCTGTCTGAAGTAACTTCAGTTCTAAAGAGAGGAATATCACCAAAGTATTCTGACAATGGGAAGTATTCCGTAATTAACCAGAAATGTATTCGCAGTTCGATTATGGATATTTCCGAATCAAGACGGCAGGAAAAGGAGTATGAGCCTACCTTAAATTTACAGGATAGCGATACTGTGATATGTTCCACAGGGACAGGAACGCTCGGACGCGTTGGGCGAGTATATGGAGACTATCCCAATACGACATTTGACTCTCATGTTACGCTTGTCCGCGCAAAAGAGAATCCAAACTATATCTATCATGTAGTCAAAAGTCAACAGGAATACTTGATGGGAATGGGTCGTGGGTCTACAAATCAGCAGGAACTATACCGCGATGTGGTTGAACGGCTTGTAGTCCTTTGCCCCAGTCAAGATATCCTTTTGAAAGCAGATAGAGTCTTGAACGCTATTCTTTCTCCTCGATTATTCGTTGTGGAAAATAAGGAAATCATACAATTATTCAGAGCTTTTGCAATTTTTAGAATTGTATTTATTTCGTATTTTCCATATATTCCGCTCGCATTCCGCCTTTATTCCGCTTCCTCAGCGGGAGAGGAACAGGTAACGACGCGACCGTCTTTAGAGCGAAGACGAGATATAGATACTATCTACAATATTATAAAGTGCTTGTGCCAGTAGAGAAACGGCGATGGGCGCCGGGCTTTCTTGGAAGCGAACTTGTGTTTCCGGGGTATATTTCTTGCTCACAAACAGGCCTCCTTCCTACTACGACAGCCTCAATAGAAAAAACCATTAGAGCAAGGTTTATTTCTAGTTTCTGTTAATCACCATGATTCCAGAACAGGCAAAGAAAAGCGCACAAGCGGTTTGGACCCAATTAACCTGTGCTCCTTCTCTAAGGATAATCGCGGAGATCAAAACGCTAAAAACCGGAATCATGATTCCATAAATAGAGACTTTAGATATAGGATTATATTTGAGCAATAAGCTCCATAGTAAAAATGAGATTGCCGAAACGATAGCCAAATACAGAATAATAAAACTTCCTGCAAAAGAGGCAACTTTTATTGAACCCCCTGTACTAATTCCGATTAGAGTAAGCGCGACACCCCCAACAAAAAACTGATATCCACTTAAGACAGCAGGACTCATTTGTTGGCTATATTGCTTTGTCAGGACACGTGCTATCGCATATGATACCGAAGAAAGAAAAACAGCGCCTTCGCCAGCTAAGGTCATACTTTCGCCAATGTTTCCTTTTGAAAAATTGATAACAACAATGCTTGTGAAACCTAAAATACAACCTAGCGCCTTGCTTTTTGTGAATGGTTCTTGTCTAAACACAAAACATGCAAGTAGGATGACAATGAAATTGCCTGCAGAACCCATGATGCTAGATTTAATTCCAGTAGAATTTGCTGTCCCGATGTACATAAGTGTGTACTGAACTACAGTCTGGAATAGGCTAACTTTTAAAATCATATGCCAATCAGCCTTTTGCGGAACCGGCCACTTCTTAAGTAGAATTTTCGCGCAAAACAGACCAATTATACCTGCAAATGCAAAGCGGACACCTGCAAAAAGAAACAAGGAGGAAATATTGTCCTTTTCGATATGAAGAATTTGCTGCCCAATTTTAATACCCGGAATTCCGCTGCCCCACAATAGACAGCACAGCATAGCTATTAGGAAAACATTGGTATTTTTTTTGAAAAATCCTTCTGCCCTCACTTGTAACTCCTGAACTCTATTATTGAAATAATGGCTTATTTACGTAGCGCTCGCTTTAATTCCGATCTGTGGTTCGGATGAGCAATTTCAATCAAAGCTTCTGCGCGCTCCCTAAGAGTTTTCCCTCTTAAGTGAGCAATTCCATACTCTGTTACAATATAATCCACGTCGTTTCTGGATGTTGTTACAGCTGTTCCAGGTGCCAGTTCGGATACGATTTTGAACCGGTTATCTTTTGTCGTAGACGCCATTGCGATGATTGCAATTCCCCCTTTGCTGAAAGAGGCTCCACGAACAAAATCGACCTGTCCACCCACACCTGAAATTTGCATTGGACCAATAGATTCCGATGCAACTTGACCCATCAGATCCACTTCTACGCAGGAGTTGATGGATACAATATTATCATGGCTTCCGATAATTCTTGGATCATTTACATAGTCAACGGGCGCCAGCATAACATCTTCGTTTTTGTGAACAAAATCATAAAGGCTTCTGCTACCCATTAAAAAACTCGCCACTGATTTTCCGGGATTTATCGTTTTCTTTCGGTTTGTTATAACGCCACTTTGCATTAATTTCATTACGCCGTCAGAAAACATTTCGGAATGGATTCCTAAGTCATTTTTGTCCTGCAAAAATGTTAATACAGCGTCTGGAATTGCGCCGATTCCCAGCTGTAATGTGTCACCATCTTGGATTAGTTGGGCGCAATTTCGGGCAATCATTTCTTCGACAGGACCGATTTTCGGTGATGCTAATTCAATAATGGGCTGATTTCCCATGACAAACCAATCTATATCTCGTACAGAAACCCTTGAATTCCCATAGGTATATGGCATTTGCGGATTGATTTGTGCAATGACCGTTTTGGCTTGCTTTATTGCTTCCAGCGTATAGTCTACAGAGATTCCGAGTGAACACATACCATCTTGGTCTGGAGGTGTGACCATAACCAAAGCGACATCCACTGGAAGCGACTCGGAAAACAAGCGTGGAATTTCAAAAAAGAAACAGGGGGTAAAATCTCCGCGCCCGCTCATAACAGCTTTTCTGGTTCCGCTGCCAACAAACAGGGCATTATGTCGAAAATGTTCTTGCATGTCTGGTTGGGCATATCTGCATTTGCCCATAGCCACCATGTGGACGATTTCTACATTAGTATAATCGGCTGCGTGGTTTACCAGTTCTTCTATAAGAAGAGACGGCTCGCCGCAGGCATGCCCCACAACAACCCGGTCACCAGAGTGAATGTGTGACACGGCTTCTTCCGGTGAAAGAATCTTACTGTTGAAATACTCAATCCAATTCATGATGCCGCGTCCTTTCCATTAGATTTAGTTTTAAAATAATTTCTCCCAGTTGAACCTGAGTGTATATTTTGTGAATCCCGTATCTGGGTTCAGGCCCGATATAATTTGGCCCGCACTGCGTCGGACATCCGCATACCAAAAGAGCCAAATCTGCATATTCTTGGGCATTGACCTCTAAGGCTCCGGTTTCCTTAAAAAAGTGAGATACCAATAGTTTTCTGTTGTATCTGGGATTACAGCCTCCACAGTATTGTATAATCACTTTTTTCTCAGCCATGGCTTCGCCCCATCAGTTTTCGTGCTTGCGCTAATAAATCGTCGCTGATTGAACACTCTACAACAACATCTATAATCTCAGGTATTGCTTTCTGCAGTTCTGCTAAAACCAGGTGCTTCACCGTTAAATAGGAGGCAGGGCAGCTGGAACATTGGCCCAACAATTTGATTTTCACGATGCCTTCATCAAATGATAGGAGGTTAATGTCACCGCCATGTGTGATTATTTGCGGGCGAACTTGTTTATTTATTATTCTTTCAATGTGGTATAGCATAAGTAACCATCCCAGATTAATGTTGGAGGGGAGGAGCAGCCATGAGCAAAACTGCAAAAGAGTAGTAATTGCAATGGTTTCTGGCCATGGCTGAAGCCGAAAATCACTCCATAGATATAGAAAGCGGAGCCCCTTTTTGGTAAAATTAACTTGAGAGAAAACCGACCAGAAAGGGGCTGGCCGCTATCTACCGACAGGAAATCATTCAGGATGTAACATTGTTTACATCCCAAAGCGCCGCCATGTTCTACGACAAGCTTTTCAGCAGCTTGGACTTCACGCTGCCCAGAGCGGCAACCGGGCGGCGCGGCTTCCCCAAAGAAGCCATGGTCTGTGCTTTTATCGTTATGAAATGTGAGGGTTTCTCTCAAATCGCAGATTTGGCGGATTATTTAGACAACAACCGCATCATCGCCCATTACTGCGGCTTTAACATCATGGAGCCGCTGCCGTCTTATTGGACTTATGCAAAAAGCAAATTCTCCAAGGAAAACCGCCCGAAAAGCGGATCCTAACTGCGCCTTGGGTGTCCACTCTGCCTCCAACCAGCACAATGAGCGGCGGTATGAGTTCCTCCGTCGACGCCGAGATCCTCGCGGCCGCGGATCAGACGATTTCTTTGAAAGAATGCGCCTTCCTTGCCGACAAGGGCTACGACGCGAAAAGCATCTACAATACGGTAAAAGCGGTCTATGAGGGCGGGGCTTTTATTCCCCTCCATCCACGCGGCACGAAAGATTCAAAGACACTTTCTGCCGGTAATCCGGTCTGCGCAGCTGGGCTGGCTATGCACAAGGATGGCAAGGCCACCGACAATAATCGTACCCGGCAGAAATACCGCTACCCCTTCCGCCAATCCAAAACGGGCGTGTGTCCCTGCTGCCACAAGAACTGGAACAATGGGAAGAAAAACAGGGGTTGCTGCGGAGTTTACCGCGCTATGGTTTTTGCGCCCTTGAGATGCCCTAAGCTCTTTTTATTCCCATTTGCCTGTTTGTGCGCAGCTCCTTCCGCCTGTTTTGCTCATCTCTTGGGGAAGGAAAGAAAACTATAACAGAAATTATTCTTTGATATGAGCAATTGTTTTTGCCAGTTCTTTTTTATGTTCCAGATTACCCTGACGTGAAATCATAATTCTCTGAGCCTGTGGAGAGCCGGCACCATGCATAGACTCTGTGCGATAGCCAACAGCCGCAGTGCCTAGGGCCAGATTTTCAATCAGGCGCAGGATGCGCAGACGGCTCTCCGTGCTAACGGCAAAAGATCCGCGCAGATACTTATCAATAACAGGCCCCAATTGGGGATCTCGGAAGTCGGCTTCAGAAGGTGCTGTTACCATCAGGCCACCTGCAATATCCTCAGCCAATCGAACAATCTCATAGGGATAGCGGGTAACATTCTGCTTGCACACATTAGCCAGCAACAGATCGATCATATAGTTACCGCTCTCTGTCTTATACCCCTGGGAAGAGCAGGCAATGCCACAGCAATAAAGGGTCTCATTCAGGTGTGTCATTTCAATCAGCTTGTCTTTAACATGGGTAGCTTTTGCGGCGCCATTGTACTCAGCAGCCACTGCAGCGGCACCAATCAAAACATCGCCCACACCTACTTTACATCCGCCGTAACTTTGTCGATGATAACCCGCAAACCGCTCGACCATCATGCCAGCGAATTCATACTCGCCGCACAGGAAAATGCGTTCATTCGGAACAAAGACATCATCAAAGATCGTCAGCGCTTCCACACCGCCGAACTCACTGTTACCCACGTCCATTTCAGTATTCTCACGCTTGCGGGTATCACAGGATTGACGGCCGATAATCATAGAAATACCCGGAGTATCCATAGGGACAGCAAAAGAAACCGCATAATCTGCATCTTCAGCTCGCATAGACTGGGTAGGCATAACGATAACCTCATGGCTGTTCAACACACCCGTTTGATGCGCTTTGGCTCCACGAACCACAATACCATTATTCCTGCGTTCTACAATCCGCAGGAACAAGTCCGGGTCTTCTTGCGCATGGGGAGCCTTGCTTCGATCTCCCTTAGGATCCGTCATGGCTCCATCTATGGTCAAATCGTTTTCCTGGACATACAGCATGAACTTCTTAAAATTCTCATGGTAGTTGGTGCCATGAGCCTTATCAGTTTCATAAGTAGTGGAAAACACAGCGTTAAATGCATCCATGCCTACGCAGCGCTGGAAACATGCGGCAGTCTTCTGTCCGAGCAGTCGCTGCATTTTAACTTTTTTAATTAAATCTTCAGTAGACTCATGAATATGGGTGAACCGGTTGATTCGTCTACCGGTGTAGGGAGAAATGGCAGTCATCAAGTCTTGATACTCAGGCATCTGTGCTAAATCATACGTCATACGGACAGAATTAAGAGAAGGTCGGAGAATCGGGTCATCTACCGGGTTCTGTACCTGCTGTCCAAACATGTACACTTTCATTTTCATGGAACGAATGCTTTCGATGTACTGTTCACCTGTCATTAATGCCATTTTGGGCGCCCCTTTCTGATTTAAAATAAGCTTTGATAGATATCCAAGATATCATCTCTATTTACCGGAATAAAACTGTTATTCAGAAGCCGCTGCTGGTTGGTCAATACAGATTCGGTATATGAAACTAAGTCAGCCTTTTCTACTCCATATTCATGTAGATGTTTTCTCCGTAGTATCCGTGAGAGAAGCGCGTCAAGCGCTTCGAACCAATCGTCGGAATGACAAGAAAGCGTTTCTGCGACGACACCAGCCAAAATCAAAATCTCGCCCTCCGGCTTAAGCTGTTGATACTTTTGAATTACTCCAGGGAAAATAGCGTAATTTGACTCTCCGTGAGGAACGTGGCAAATTGTGCCCAAGGGATAGCTAAGAGCATGAACAGTGGCGCAGCCAGCATTACTAAAGGCAATTCCTGCATAAGTACTTGCCAGCAAAAAGTCGTGCATCAGTGAAGTACGCATTTGATCGCCATATTCAACAATCTTGCAATAACCGCGTAAAATCATTGTTATAGCTTGATAGCTAAAAATGCGTGTCATTTCGTTTGCTTTGGGAGACAGGGCTGATTCAACTGCGTGTACCAATGCATCTAACGAACTAGTTGCAAAAACAGAAAACGGCAAGTCCGTCAGCAATTCCGGGATCAAGACTGCATCATCGGGGAACAGTGCATCAGACACCAAGCCGGCTTTTGTGTTTATACGTGTGCGGCTGAGGATGGAAATATTAGTTACTTCGCTTCCAGTTCCACAAGTGGTCGGGACAATTACCAGTTTACGTCGCTTTTCCAGATTCGGCACCTGCTGATAAAGATCGTCAATAGATGCTTCTCCTGTAACAGCAAGAACTTTTGCCAAATCAATGACGGCACCTCCTCCAATAGCAATAATCCGTGTATAATGCCCTTTGCGAACTTCGTCCATAATGGATTCGCACATCAAATCGGTAGGTTCTCCGGGGCCATAATCGCTTTTGAAAACCACCTTAGCCTGCAAATCCAAATTTAAATGCTGGAAATGTTTGGCGTAATTAGACTTACTAGCCAGAATAAAATCAGTTTTTCCTAGTGAAAACTCGTTAATAAAATCTTGGCAGTAAGAAAATGTATGGACAATTGGTTTTAATTGGAAAAATTTCATTTTAATCCACCCCTCTAATTCCAGTTTATGACAGCCATGTGCAAAACTCCAAAAGAGTAGTAATTGCAATGGTTTCCGGCCATGGCTGAAACCGAAAATCACTCAAATGATATAGAAAGCGGAGCCCCTTTTTGGTAAAATTGACTTGAGAGAAAACCAACCGGAAAGGGGCTGGCCGCTATCTACCGACAGGAAATCATTCAGGATGTGACATTGTTTACATCCCAAAGTGCCGCCATGTTTTACGACAAGCTTTTCAGCAGTCTGGACTTCATGCTGCCCGGAGCGGCAACCGGGCGGCGGGGCTTCCCGAAGGAAGCCATGGTCTGTGCTTTTACCGTTATGAAATGCGAGGGCTTCTCACAAATCACAGATTTGGCGGATTATTTGGACAACAACCGGCTCATTGCCCACTACTGCGGGTTTAATATCATGGAGCCGCTGCCGTCCTATTGGACGTATGACCGTTTCCTCAAAAAAATGGATAACGCTGCATTGAAAGAAATCATGGCGGCACAGGTGAAGAAACTCTATGAGATGGGGATCGTGGACGCCTCATTTATTGGCCTGGATTCCACGCCTGTCATGGCAAACACGAAGCAGAATAATCCGAAATCCTTTGCAAAGGACAAGTTCTCCAAGGAAAACCATCCGAAAAGCGACCCGGACTGTGCCCTCGGCGTCCATTCTGCCTCCAACCAGCACAATGAGCGCCGGTATGCGTTCTACTGGGGCTACAAAAGTCATGTGCTGGTGGACTGCATCTCCGGCCTGCCGCTCTACGAGCTGACCACACCGGGCAATGTCACCGATTCCTCCGTCGCCGCTGAGATCCTCGCCGAAGCTGACAGGGTGATCTCCTTAAAGGAATGCACCTTCCTTGCCGACAAGGGCTACGATGTGAAAAGCATCTACAATACCGTGAAAGCGGTCTATGAGGGCGAGGCGTTTATTCCCCTCAATCCACGCGGCACGAAAGCCTTGAAAACGCTTCCTGCCGGTAATCCGGTCTGCGAGGCCGGGTTCGCCATGCACAAGGACGGCAAAACGACCGACAATGGGCGTACCCGGCAGAAATACTGCTGCCCTTTCCGCCAGTCTAAGACTGGTGTTTGCCCTTGCAGCCACAAGAATTGGAACAACGGCAAGAAAAACCGGGGCTGCACGAAATATAAGACCCTTCCCGATGACTACAGGCTTTCCATTGACCGCATCTGTCTCTATTTTAAACGGACTTACGCCCTGCGGACGGAGTGTGAGCGTTACAATTCCCGCTTCAAATCCACAGGTCAGGAACGGCTGTGGGTGCGCAATGGAAACAGCGCGGCAAACCTCAATACGCTGGCTCATATCTCTGCCCTGACTGTTGCGTTGGCCGCCGTTTTGCACGGCTCTCACTCCTACCGCGCATCCAAATCATTCCGGCGAGGCGCTTAAAGTGCCCTCTCATATGGCTTTTTTCGCTCGGTTTTCCTCCGGGCTTGCTTTTTATGCGCTTTTTCTCTTTGCCGGGTGACCCCCGCCTTCTTTCTCTCTTCGCCCTTTTGATTTAGGGTTTGTTTTGCTCATCTCTAGTTTATGAAATAGGCAAGTAAGTCGGTTGAAATTATATTATAGTAAAATCTTGAAAAACTTCATTTTTTATGATATAATAATAAAAAATTTAATTATATTATAGAATTTTTTTGTATAGCAAATTTTCGGGGGTGCTAATATGGTATTTGTTGATTTATCATATGACATTACTGAGGACATCTGCTCTTGGCCCGGGCATCCACACCCCGCAGTGAAAACGGTGCTCAGTTCTGCGAAAGAAGGATACGAGGTAAAACATATTAGTTTTATGTCTCATGTAGGAACACATATAGATGCACCAAGCCACACGCTTCAGGACGGCCTTTCTCTTAACGACATCCCTGTATCTCAATATATGGGACCTGCATTGATAATCGATGTTTGCAACATCAAGGATCAGATTGAGGTAGGCGACTTACTTCCATACGCTGAACAAATCGAGCAAAGTAAATTTGTTGTTTTCCATTGCGGACATCAGCGGTATTGGCATCAAAACGAGTATTTTTATGGGCATCCAGTTATCAGCAAAGAATGCGCTCTGTGGTTATCGGGTTTTGATTTGTACGGAATTGGACTCGATACCTTTTCTCCGGAGCCTGTTGATACAAAAACCAGCATTGTTCATCGCACACTAGCAGCAAAAGGGATGGTTATCATTGAAAATCTGGCCCAACTGAAAGTAGTACTTACGCTTACTACTCAGACTAAAGGTATGTTTTTCCTTTCTGCCCTTCCAATTAAGATCCCAGATGCCGACGGTTCACCTGTCCGAGCTGTAGCCATCATCGATTCTTGTTATTTGCAGGAAGAATCCCGGGAGTAACTTCTGCAAATGATGTGCGGCGCAAAATATGCATTAGATATGCACCGAATTTATCCGTAGGAATCCCAGCAGAGGCTATAATCGCAGCAGCATTTTTCTCTTTTGTATCTATTGCCAAATAAGAAGAGAAACCTGCAGTTCTTCCCCCGATCCAAAGAATATCTTTTAACCCAAACGTCTTTTCATATTCTCGCGCTGTCATCCAAGATACGGCACCATTTTCTGAGAATCTTTTATGTGTCCCAACGAGCGTTTGCGAAATCAAATCATCTCTGCTATGAATATGGGCATCCAAGAATAAAAGAATGTCTTCCATGTTGGTATAAATCGCTCCGGCACCGTAAAATGCACCGCTATGCCAAAAATCCTCTTTGTTTCCGGTCGGCCCATACCCTTGAACCAATTGCTTTTTTAGATCATCAGATATTTGTGCCGTTGTATTCTTCATCTTCAATGGAGCGCAGATTTCCCTCTGTACTAATTCGGAGAAAGTTAAACCAGTTTTCTCTTCCAGCAGATATGCAAGTAAACTGATTCCTATATCTGATTTTTTAAAGATACCCGGACGACACTTTTCAGTGCACAGTAGCAAATACTCCCACACATCAGATTTTCTGATATCCCGATACGGCTGAATTAGATCACGAATTTTTCTTTTCACTTCTTCAGGCATAAAGGGGAATCCTGATGTATGCGTTGCTAAATGCATCAGAGTTGTGTCGCTTACATGCTCTGCCAGTTTTTTCCCCGCGGGTAAATAATCCCGAATATTATCATCCAACGAAACACTGTTCTGATTTGCTAATGATATGAGACATGTTGTAGTAAACAGCTTTGCCAGTTCTGGGACTTCAAAAAGCGTAGATTGGTCCGGAGAAGGTAAACCGCTCTCATTTCCAAATCCTTTTACATATTTTTGCCCATGCTTAATAATACCAATGACAATATTTGCGTGTTCGTTCCCCCTTAGAAAATCAGTTCCCAATTGGTCGATTTGTTCTTCTAAGTTCTTTTTGTCAGGAATGTTCCGCAAATTATAAATACGTCTTGCATTTACAAGACATACAACAATGACAATGGTTGCTAAACTGATTAAAAGTGTTTGCCAAACGTTCATCTCCAAAACACCTCAAAGTAATTGTCCGGAAAAAGTGAAAGTTTAGAGGGGCATCCGCCCCTCTAAACTTTCTTTTGATTAGTTAGCGGAAACCTGCTTATCCTTTTTTACATAACGATTTTTCTTGCCCCAGCCTCGGCGGCCCTCAGTGTAGAACACACCCCAGCCAGTAAAGGCACAGAAGAGAGCAACCAGCGGATCCAGCCATCCCAAGAAATAGTAGGGAGCGTATTCCAGCGTGGGAACGCCCAGAGTAGAACTGAAATAAACGCCCGAGCCATGCCAGGGGACGAAGGGGCTGAAGAGCGTGCCGGTGTCCTCGCCGGAACGAGAAAGAACTTTGCGATCCAGCTCTAGGTCATCATAGACATCGCCATAAGTGGCAGCAGTGAGGACGGCAGGAACATAGGAAGCGCCGGTAATGATGCAAAGAACAGCAGGAGTGACCAGAGATGCGGTGATGGCAGCTGTAGGAGACTTCAGAATCAGACTAGACTTGCCGACCACAGTCTTGAGGATATTGGTCTGCTGCAGCAGTCCAGCCAAGGGGAAGGCTGTGATGATCAGGGAGATGGTAAACCACATCGCATTCAGTCCGCCCTTTTTCAGCATGGAATTAACCATAGCGTTCTCGGTTACGCTTTCGCCAAGGCCATTCATCAGGAAACTGGCGGTTTCGCTCAGGTTATAGCCCTGATAGAAAACAGCAATCAGAGTGCCCAGAATGGCTGCAACACACAGGCAGAACAGACTGTCTACCTTTTTGATGATCATGACGACCAGAACAACAGGAACCAGGAACAGCAAGGGATTGAAGTTAAAGGTTGTTGCCAAAACGGAACGAATTTCGTTGATCTGGGAAGCATCCACAGCACTACTACCATAGCGAGCGCCGATCACACTATACATAATGCATCCGATAACCAGAGCGGGCACGGAAGTATACAGCATAGCATGCACATGCTGCATCAGCGGAGTCTTTGCTGCGGCAGCCGCCACAACGGTAGTCTCAGACAGCGGAGAAAGCTTGTCACCAAAAGTGGATCCACTGATTACAGCGCCGGCGATAAGGGGAGCCGGCATACCCATGCCAATGCCGATACCGACAAAGGCCAGACCAACCGTACCAGCCGTAGTCCAGGAACTGCCGATCAGAGTCGACATGATAGCACAAACAACACAGGCAATGGTCGCTAACATGGCAGGGGAAATCCAACCCAGACCCAGATAGATAATGTAAGGCATAATGCCAGCAGCTGTCCAAGATGCAACGATAAAGCCGATCATGCAATTAAACAGCAGTGCCATTTCACCTTGCCGCATCCCGCTATATGCCATCTCCATAATTTCGTCCAGACCATAGCCCAGATATGCAGCAAACAAGCCAACTACAAATACACAAAGCACCAGCGGAATTTGAGCACCAGTACTCCGGAAAATAACGCAATACAGCAGAATTACGATAATTGCGACCAGAATCAATGCAGCTTCAATAAACTTTGGATTACGCCCAGTTTTTTTCTCTGACATATTCTCGCCTCCCTTGTAGTATCAATTTATAGGGATGAGCAAAACTCCGATTTTCTCATGAGACTATACAATAAATAGTGCCATCCGACTTTCTTGAAGCCTATATATTGTGACTCGACTTTACAAAACTCGCGTTTTGCTCAACCCTAGTATCAATTCTTTATGAGCTTATTCCTTAACTATCTTGGCACCGTAATAGGCAGCCAAGGTCTCCAGATATTCATAGTCGTGACGGCGCAGGGGATGGCCCAGCTCCCAGGGGAACACCGTGTAGAACCAGTTGTTAATGCGGTTCACATAGGCAAACCAACTCCACAGCAGACTCCGGAAGTCTTCCTTGCTTTCAATGGAATCATAGGATTCCACAATATCCACAGCGAACTGGGTCAGGGTTCCCAGGTTCATCCAAGGTGCGGGACAGCCAGGCTCTCTCACATCGCCCATCAGATGAGCCATATGATTGTTCATGTAATAAAAAGCCCTCTTGCAGTGTTCCAGAGTAAAACTGTCATCGCTCAACAGATTATACATGGCAGGCTCAATAGTCCACCAGCCCATAGCCTGAGTATCTGCATTCAGGAAGAACAGGTTGCCTAGGTACTGATTATCCGTACCTGCACCACTGGGATAAACGCCATCACGGCTCATTTTGACCTCCTCCGGCATGTCAAACCAGATTCGGGCGGCCTCCTCATGGATGGCTTTCTTTACGTCTTTCCAATTCTTAGCCATAACTTAGCCCTCCTTTCTGCTAACAGTAACAATTCCCACGTTATGATACAGAGAAGTCTGGCGCCACAGATCGTAACAAGCCTTGCAGAAGCTTTCCAGATCTTCCTCTTCGATTTCAATCATCACAGGACCGCCAGAGTTCAGAGGCTCCGTGCACTTGTCATAGATAACGCCCCAGGTGGAGCCACGCCAGTTAATCTGACCAGGCTTCATATCCGTGAAATATGGAATATCACCGCCCAAAGGATTGGACTGGTTTCCAATCTTCACAGGTTCATAGGTGGGAACCGGCTTAAGAACGATATCTCCGCCTGTAGAAAGAGTATGGTGGGCATAGCACTTTCGGGGGGTTTCAATAAAGTCCCACATTTCGTCTGCAATCTGGGGCAACTTTTCCTCTAAAACCTTACCTGTAACAGTGATATCACTGTTATGAAAATAGAATTCTACTTTTCGCATCGGGTAAGCCCTCCTTATTATGAGTTTTACAGATAATTATGAATTCTGCGCAGATTCAACTTTTTCTGTTGTGTTGATTTTATCAGCGCTATAGCATTAAAAGCGCTCTATTACCGCATCAATAGCGCAACAAACCAAAAATTTTCCAAAAAACTGGGCAAAACATATAGCTTTGCCCAGTTCTCCCCGCACTCATATATTAGTTTTCTATCAGCCATGAGCAAAACGCAGGAAATGTAGTAATTGCAATGGTTTCCGGTCATGGCTGTTAGCGCCGGGCGAAAACCGCCATTCCGGGCTGGGCGAAAACAGCCAATTTCGGCCGGACGAAAATAGCCAATCCGTACCGAAATGGTGTAGCCAGCCCCGGTCTGGATGTAGGTTTTAGGTGTCGTTCCTCGGCCCGTTGGCAGAAACTGCTGCGGTTGTGCGCAGGGAGACTGTCTCAAGACGGCGGCCACGGAAGCTCTCGCCCTTAATTGCAAAAACAATCGCATCATCAAAGATGCGGTCAAGAGCACACAAGAGCGAGTCGTTCTCACAGAAATTTTCCTGCCACTGCGCAGGATTGCGGTTGCTCTTCGCCCTTTTGTTTTAGGGTTTGTTTTGCTCATCTCTATAGTTTTCTATAACAGCCATGAGCAAAACTCCAAAAGAGTAGTAATTGCAATGGTTTCCGGCCATGGCTGAAACCGAAAATCACTCAAATGATATAGAAAGCGGAGCCCCTTTTTGGTAAAATTGACTTGAGAGAAAACCAACCAGAAAGGGGCTGGCCGCTATCTACCGACAGGAAATCATTCAGGATGTGACGCTGTTTACATCCCAAAGCGCCGCTGCGTTCTACGACAAGCTTTTCAGCAGCTTGGACTTCACGCTGCCCAGAGCGGCAACCGGGCGGCGGGGCTTCCCCAAAGAAGCCATGGTCTGTGCTTTTATCGTTATGAAATGCGAGGGCTTCTCACAAATCACAGATTTGGCGGATTATCTGGACAACAACCGGCTCATTGCCCATTACTGCGGGTTCAACATCATGGAGCCACTGCCGTCCTACTGGACCTATGACCGCTTCCTGCGGCAGTTGGATAACACTGGGTTAAAGTCTGTTATGGCGGATCTGGTACGGCAGCTGTACGAATTAGGGATCGTGGACACCTCCTTCATTGGCCTGGATTCCACGCCCGTCATGGCAAACACCAAGCAGAACAACCCGAAATCCTTTGCGAAAAGCAAGTTCTCCAAGGAAAACCATCCCAAAAGCGACCCGGATTGCGCCCTGGGTGTCCACTCGGCCTCCAACCAGCACAATGAGCGGCGGTATGAGTTCTACTGGGGGTATAAAAGCCATGTACTGGTGGACTGCATCTCTGGACTGCCGCTCTACGAGCTGACCACGCCGGGCAACATCGCCGATTCTGCCGTCGCCGCTGAGATCCTCGCGGCCGCGGATCAGACGATTTCTTTGAAAGAATGCGCCTTCCTTGCCGACAAGGGCTACGATGTGAAAAGCATCTACAACACCGTGAAAACGGTCTATGATAGGGAAACTTTTATCCCCCTCAATCCACGCGGCACGAAAGCCTCTAAAACGCTTTCTGCCGGTAATCCGGTCTGTGAGGCCGGGCTGGCTATGCACAAGGATGGTAAGACCACCGATGGCAAAGGGGGGATCCGGCAGAAATACTGCTGCCCCTTCCGCCAGTCCAAAACCGGTGTTTGCCCTTGTAACCACAAAAACTGGAACAACGGCAAGAGGAACCGGGGCTGCACCAAATATAAGACCATTCCAACAGACTACAGACTTTCCATTGACAGGGAATGCCTGCATTTTAAGCGTATCTATGCCTTGCGTACAGAGTGTGAGCGTTATAACTCCCGCTTTAAGGCATCTGGTCAAGAAAGGCTCTGGGTTCGAAATGGCAGCAGTGCTGCTAATCTCAACACACTGGCTCATATCTCTGCCTTAGTGGTTGCGCTGGCCGCCGTTCTGCACGGCTCTCACTCCTACCGCGCATCCAAATCATTCCGACGAGGCGCTTAAAGTGTGCTCTCATACGGCTTTTTTCGCTCGGTTTTCTATTGGGCTTGCTTTTTATGCGCTTTTTCTCTTTGCCGGGTGATCCCCGCCTTCTTTCTCTCTTTGCCCTTTTGTTTTAGGACTTGTTTTGCTCATCTCTATTCTATAAATAAATTTTGCAAAGCTGCTGCCGTGTTTTCTGCCCAGCTATAATTTAGCATATACTCTCCCGTAAAAGTATTTTTTCCATCTCCATCTTTCAGTATTTGGTAGTAATCACAGTAAAACTTTGTGGTATCTACTGCAACATTGTTTCGGTTCTTAATGAGAATCCAATCTATCCCAAAAGCTTTTAAAGAATTCGTTAGACTAGCCAAAACAGTTCGATACATGCTATCTAAACTTTGATCATGGGGCCTTTCTTCCCACAGAACGCCAATTGCTTGTCTGTTCGTTACAAAACAGCCCCTACGATCAATAAGATATGCTAGTAATTCTTTAGATTTAGACCGCTGGAACACCAATGGAATTCCATCAACAAAGACATCAAAATTACCAAACGTTTTTACTATAACCTTTTTGGGCATTTGGATAGAATAGTGTTTTAGATAATACTCCAACTCAGAATTCAAATCAGTTATGAAAACCGGCTTCAGAAGAAAAGCATTTGCACGAGCCTTAAAAGAATCTAAAGCCAATAAAACGTGTTGCGTCACCACAACAACATACAAATCCGGCTGGATATCTCTAAATCTCTGCACTACTTGCCTTACATCGATTGTTCCTTTGCCATCTGCATCTAATTCTAATATTACAATATTAAAAACTTCCTTTCTAAGAACCTCTTCAGCTAAACTTAAACTCGCGGCTTCTTTTACTTCTGGTTTCCCTTCTGAATTGCGGGCTTGTACTACAAGATGATCGAGAGTTTTATTATTAATAGATACGACAAGCAATTTCATTTTAGCCTCCAATTCATCCACAATTCGCAATGATATAAACCCTTTCCTTACAACTAAGGCAAAGATGTCGGCCGACTCAGAAATCTCCAGAACTTCTCTGCAATTTATGCTCACAGGAACCTTGCGGTTATTGGCCCTGCATAAACCGGAAAAACTCACTTGGTACAGGTTTTTGGTTACGAATACTGCCTACGGGGAATGAAGATTTATTTCATTAAAATGACCGAGCTCTGCGACAAATTCAGTGCAGTCCAATGGGTTGGTGCTGAGGCAGACTGTCTCAATGGTCTGGTGTGGCCGTCCTGTCTCATTATTGATGAGGTTGGACACTGCGAGTTCGACAAGGATCAGTCTGTCGAGGAACCCGGTCTGTACTCAGGAGCAGACTGGGTCTCGAACATATATGAGCGAAAAAACAGCAAAATGAAACGAGGACAACAGATTTCTCCATTTCCATGTGTCCAATTTTTTCAAGTTCATGGCAACAAACTTAAGCTTCACCCAGTTCGTCACTTGAGCCAAGCCTCTGTATTGCGTATAACGCATCGCGTGTTTTTCCTTGGCGTCCGCGAAGACCCGTTCAATGGTTTCCTTTCGGCACTTGTAGCGCTGCGCGTACGCAAGCGTATATCTGGCATCGTCCGCCAATTCCTCATAGTCCTTCCAGATATGCCGCTGCACCGTTTTGATACAGTTCTTGGAATGCGGGCGCTTGTAGGCTGTGGAAAGGACTCTGCCATCGCCAAATACTTTCTTGCAGATATGAGACGTTTTGTATGCGGCATCGGCCACAACGGCCTCTACCTGTGGAAAATTTTCCGTTACTTTGTCGTAAACTTCATCAAAGGCCACGCTGTCATGGACATTGCCGGGTGTCACAACTGTTTCCAGCACGAAACCGTTCTTGTCGCAGGCGGTATGCGCCTCATAGGCGAACTGTCGCTTATGCTCGTCCTTTACGAATAAGCCGCAGTCCGGATCTGTCGTGCTTTTGGTTACAGTACGAAAGCCTTGCTTCTTCCTGCGGGCCAGCTTCTTCTTAGAGGTGTTGTCTTTGTGCTTCCTGGAAGAGGCCGGAGGATCGTTGTCATCATCAAAGGGCTTCTTGCCATGCGCTTCTCTATCCGCGTTGACCTCTTCCATCAATTCCTTCGCATAGTGCTTGGCAGCCGCCGGGACCTGCTCCTTCACTTGCTTCTTCGTGTTAGCGTTGGCCTTGATGTGTGTTCCGTCGATGAAGACAGCCTTGGGAGACAGATAGCCTGCATTTGCTGCTTCGCTCAGTATCCATGCAAAGACCTTGTCTACTGTTTCCTCTGTAAAGCGATGCCGGAAGTTATAGCTCACCGTGGAAAAATGCGGCGTTTCCTCCTGCAAGGGATAACCGAGAAACCAGCGATAGCAATTGTTTGCGCTGACTTCTTCCGCTGTCCGCCGCAGCGAGGGAAGTCCGTACAGATGCTGGATCAGCACCATCTTGAACAACACCACCGGATCGATGCTGGGGCGCCCATTATCCTCACAATAGAGCGGCTCCACCATTTCATACAGACGTGTGAAGTCCACCGCTGCATCTATCTTTCGCAGCAAATGCTCCTTCGGTACCAGTTGGTCTATGACTACGAACTCTACCAGATCTCAATCCATTTTCCCGCGTTCCAGCATCTTGCATCACCCTTGTCCATTCTACCATATCTATCAGAAAAAGCCCAGTATTTGCTGGACTTTTTCGACAGACTGAAGGATATCTTGCGTTTGTTTTTTATCTGATTGACCGGAGATACAACAAGGAAGGCAACTACAACATTGCCTTTGCCAGTAACAAGAACCCTTCTCGGATTAATATGCCATGCCGTGGCGTTGGCTATTTTTGTTCGGCTGAAATTGGCTTTTTCTCCCGGCCTGGAATAGCTAAACTCTCTCGATACTAACAAAGTTTATTATATTTGAATAGAGAAACCAGGGAAATATAATAATCAAATAACGGTATATTGAAGTGCCATTATCTTTTTCTTGGGGAATAAGTCTAGTTTACTCCAATAATCTGCTGTTTGCAAGCAATAGTTACCAGGATTCTGGTAAACTATGTAGGACTACAATACATATTGGACAAGTGAATAAAATGATATGAAGGATATGGT
>OFPS01000629.1_pt1 | contig 32150 bp, 32 predicted proteins | sample 1542111 | NCBI WGS metagenome assembly OFPS01 (sample SAMN04209233, study PRJEB22552) | human gut metagenome | biome: gut; material: feces | host: Homo sapiens | place: USA: Oklahoma | reverse complement strand
GCGATGCGCTTATGCGCGTCGCTGTTCCGAGGCGTCGCGGCCCCGCTGGGCTGCGCAGAGCGACACCGCCCGCTGAGCGGACTGTGCTTGCTCCGATATCTCCCAGAGTCCAACTCTGTTTGCGGCGTCCGGCGTTCCCTCTCTCCGCCTTTATCCCCGGAGCATGACCCTTGCGCGGAATACGCCGTCCTGATAGGTAACCGTGCTCACCCCGCCGGATTTTTCTGCGATGTGACGGACGGACTGAAGTCCGACGCCGTCTCCTTTTCGCTTGGAGGACTGAAAGACACCACCTTTTTCGCGGATGACTCCGTCATAGGTGTTTTCAACCTGAATCAGTGCCAGACTGTTGCCATGCAGATAGGCTGTCAGTTTGATCCTGCGTCGGGCAGGCGCAGTGCGCAGGCTGGCTTCCAGTGCATTTTCCAGCAGATTCGAGAGAACCAGACACAGATTGATTTCGTCTACAGGAAGACATTCTGGCAGATCAATCTGCACGGAATACGGGATATTCTCGCGTTTGGCAAGCGCGCAGTAATACCCGACCACGCTGTCTGCCGCCCTGTTTTCGCAGAAATGCATTTCAAGACTTGGAATTCTGGAAACCGCACCGGAGAGATAGGCTTTGATCTTTTCAAGATCCCCTTCTTCTGCAAGGGCAGCGAGCTGACATAGCTGGTGGCGCAGATCGTGCCGCGCCTGCCGGGCTTCCTCAATGGCAGCTTTCAGGCTTTCGTAGCGCTGCTGCTGCATGGAAAGCAGCTGGTTCTCCTGCTGCAATCTCACATTCCGGTTGATGCTGATCGCCATCAGAAGGAAGATTGCGTTGAAGAAAAGCATCAAAAACAAAAGTGTGATACTGATCACAAAATACCCCTGCAAAACACGCCCGGTATAGAGCGTGTCCGCATACTTGGGGATCATAAACAGATTCAGCGCAATGAACACCAGCGGCAGCACCCAGAACACATACCATGTCTGCGCAAAATTTTCATCCTCGACCATTTTCCGCACGCTGTGCGTCGCAGGATAATAGGCGATGGCGGCAAACAGCCAGCAGATCGCATGATAGCAAATCGCAGATCGCAGGCAGAACCACGGCGCAGCCTGCGCCTGCGGCAAACCGGCCAGCATAGCGGCGTTGATCGCTCTTGAAAGGCTGTTGATACAGGCAAATACCGCACAGACGGACAACGCAATCGTTCCGGATTTCCAAAGCGAAATCCGGAGCGTTTTTATGTAGATCACGACTGCAAGCAAGGTTAGGCCTGCAAGCATCGGCACAGTCGGCATGCGGCGCGCATAGCACACCACGCCTCCGGCGGCGCAAAGCAGCGCAAGCAGCGGAACAAGCCACAAAACAAGCTTTGACAGCGGCTGCTTTAAGCTGGATTTTGCCGGGAAGTAGGCAAGCAGCATGCCGGGAATCACCACGCCGAGCTCCAGAATTGGACGCAGCAGCTCCATTATGCCATCCGCCCCCTTTGTAGCAAGAACTCCATAAGCGCCTGCCGGGCACTTTTCAGAAGGTCCTGACTGACAAACACGCGGCTTCCGTCCGCCATGCGGAAGGCGGCGCCTTCCAGATCCTTCGCGTGTTCCAGATTCACGATTACGCCGCGCCCGCACACAAAAAAGCGTGTGTCATCCTTTAGTGGGGCGATGAACGTCTTGAAGGGTTGGCGTGTGGCAAGCGTCTTTTGAACCGTCGTATGGACGTAGATCAAGTGGGCGAAGTGTTCTGCGTAGACGATGTCCTGATAGCGCAGATGGATCTCGCTTCCCTCCACCTTTAGCTCCATATATTTGTCCGGCTGCGGTATGCGGGCAAGCAGCTCGTCCGTCAGCGCATCGATGTCCGCTTCGGTAAAGGGCTTGACCAGATAGTGCAGCGCCCGTACCTGAAAGCCCTCCAGCGCATGGTCGGTCGAGGTCGTGGTAAAAACCAGCAGGCAGTCCGTGTTGGTTTTCCGCAGCTTCTTTGCCGCCTCCATGCCCGTCATGCCATCCATATAAATATCCAGAAATGCGGCAGTAAAGGGCGCTTTCCTTGCCGCTTCCAGAAATGTCTCGCCGCTTTCGTATTCCAGAATATCCGCCTGCACATTTCTCCGGTGAAGCTGCTGCTCCAGCCGGTCTTTCAGCAGTGCACGTTCCGCGGCAAGATCGTCCACAATCGCAATTCTCATGCAGCGAATTCTCCTTCCTCTTCCTGCACATATTCAAATCCAAAGTGATTATATCACAGAGCGTCAAGGTTGGAGAAGCCACAACCCCGGAATTCGTGCCATAATCGTCCCTTTCGTGCCACGGCGCTTGAAAGGCCGGCAGAACCTTTTTATACTGAGCGTAAGCAAGGCGTCAAATTGGATTCAGGAAGGAGGGCGGTCTGTGTATCGTATTGCCGTACTGGCAGAACAGGAAGCGGAGCGGCAGCGCTATGCCGAACAAATCACCCGGTTCTGTGAATCGAAGGGGCTGTTTCCTCAGGTCGTGCAATATGACGACCAGGAACGCTTTTTTGAAGCGGCGCAGAAAGATGCTCCAACCAATGCTGTCATTGCACTCTCCGGGGTGGCAGGGCTGAATGCAGCGGAGCACCTTCGTTCCTTATGTCCCGTGTGCCGGATGATCTGGTGCAGTGATCTTGATTTCTCGCTTCACGCCTTCCGACTGCGGGCCAATTATTTCCTGCTGAAGCCCGTTTCTGAGGAAGCGTTTCAACTGGGACTTTACACCTGGCTCGCATAACCCCCCAACAAACTGTATGAAAAATAAATAAACGGAGGATATTTTAATGAAAATGGAAAAAGCATTACGCTCTGCGCTGCTCCTGCTGCTGGCTGCTGCGCTCTGCCTGAGCATAGCAGCCTGTACACAGACGCCAGCCGAGTCTTCCCCGGTCTCTGAAACGCAGACGCCCGAAACGGCCGCATCAGAGAAAGCCTCGCCGGAGGATGATATGCCGGAGGACGCTGGCACAGAGGAGACCCCGGCGTCCGACGCATTGTCCTCTGCACTGCCGGTCAAGACGCTGCGCGCCAAGCGTGTCGACGAAAACCCCTATATGGCAAAGAGCGACGCCAACATTCACCACGACGGCTACAATACCGACTCCACGGATGAAGTTCTGCCGCTCGGCATCTACCCGGAAATCAACGTTTCCTATGAGAAAACCAACGCGAACGCTTCGCCTGCCATTTACTTTGACAGCTACGGCCACGCGGTCGTACCGCTGCTCGGCGGCATCGCCATCCGCGACCTGAACGCGAAGGAAACCACGACGCTGGGCTATTTCTCCCCGAAGCAGCATGACGGCGGCGGTTACGTCATCCAGAGCTCCTATACGTTCTTGGACTCGGAAAACCGCATCGTCTGCCCCACCAGCAACAACCATGTGCTGATGCTGCGGGCAACCGATGAAGCAGGAAACGTCCTGCCGGAGTTTGAAAAGGTACTGGACATTGACATCAAGGCGGCAGCCGAAGCTGCGCTCGGCAAGGAGCTGACGCAGAATCTTCTTTCCGTGGTCTTTGACTACGATGGAAACCTCTGGTTTGCAACCGGCGGCTTCCGCATCTATCCCGAGCGTGAGCAGCAGGGCGTGCTCGGCTATATCGCCCACTCGGCGATCGAGGCGATCCTGAACGGAGAGCAGGCCGACCTTTCGAAGGCTGTCTTCGTCTACGGGCTGGCGCTCGGCGAGGGCGCGGAAAACGGGATTGCCGCCTCCAAGGACGGCGCGGTCATCCTGACAAACCAGAACTGCTATCTGCTGCGTGCCAATAACGGTGTCGAGGCTGTCTGGTGCACGCCGTATGAGAGCGTCGGTGCGAAGGTCAGCGGCGAGGGTGACAAGACCACCGGCGGCGGTCTTGCCTGGGGCGGCGGCTGCTCCCCGTCGCTGACGCCGGATCTTGTGATGTTCACCGACAACGCAGACCCCGTCAAGCTGCTGGCGCTCGATATGAAGACCGGTGAGATCGTTGCAAGCATGCCGGTTCTGGATGATCTGCCCGAGGGCTATCAGGTGGCGGTTGAAAACTCTGCCATCGTCTATGATGACAGCGAGGGCACCGTCAGCACGATTGTCTGCAACTGGTTCGGCGCAGGCAGCGCAGGCCTTGCCGATCCCAACAGTGACTCTTCCATCCAGAGCTACGCCAACATCTATGACATGAACTGGCTGACAAAGGGCAACTGCATGATCGCGCCCGGCGTCGAGCGCGTGGACACCGTGAAAACCGATAGCGGCTATGAGATGAAGAGCATCTGGTCTCGAAATGACCTGAGCGATACATCGATTCTCAAGCTCTCCACTGCGACGGGCTATATCTACGGCTATGTGCAGGATCTGGAAAGCGGCATGTGGCAGTACATCATTCTGGACTTTGCCACCGGCGAGACGGTATTCACCATGGACGTCTCCAACAAATATGGCTACAACAACATGGCTATCGGTATGTATGCCGGAAACAGCGGCAACGCGCTCTACTGCCCGACGGGCTATCTGGAGCTGCTGTGCTTGCAGGACCGCTTTGTGTATCTTCCCGAAATGCCCTACCGCAAGGTCGATCTCGATAAGGCCGCGCGGAACGTACTGACACAGGAACAGTTTGAGCAGGACGGCGGTGACGGCACGGTCGCCAGCTGGCGCAATACTGTGACGGTCGAAAATGTTCATCCCAACACGACGGTCTCGTTCCGGATGAACAACCTTTCCGGGGACACCGCCGGGCTGAAGCTCTATGCCTACGGTGCAGACGGAAAGCTGGCGGAGGTCGGCAATGAGCTGTGGTCGATCACGGATGAGACAGGCGCTGCCGTGGATACCCTGTCCGATGGCACACTGTATGAACTGCGTGTCAGCGTCGCAGACGGCGGTGCGTTCGACCTGAGCGAGGCGGAAAAGGAGATCAAAATTTCCGTTGTACTTGCAAAGTAAGACTCAAGGAAGGCTCCGGTGCCAAAAGCGCCGGAGCATTTCTCAACCTGTCAAAAAACCACAAAATCACTTCCACGAATATCGCCAAAAAGTTACCGTCACAACGCTGTCCCAAACCGCTTTTCATCGCGTTTTTCACCTTCTCTCACAAACGGCCTACGTTCGCTTTCACGAGTGAAAGCGGGTACACACTCGCCTTCGCCAACAGGATCGCACACAGCGGCTTACACGGCGAAACAGGGGCGATTCGGATGGGGAGGTATCACTACCCTCGGAGCGTTTCACACGTTTCAGAAACCCTGCGCGGCCGGGTATCAGAACGGCAAGTTTTGCCGCTTTTGGGTCTTGGTCGGAGACGCTCCTGAAGAACGCAGAAAGCCTTCGGAGCAGCGATGCGCTTATGCGCGTCGCTGTTCCGAAGGCGTCGCGGCCCCGCTGGGCTGCGTGATCTGTTTGCAACTTGGTGATGTTGCTGTTTTTTCACTCTGTGCGCAGTACTTTCTGAACGTGCGAGGTGGGGGTGGTATCACTACCCTCGGAGCGTTTCACACGGTTCGGAAACCCTGCGTGGCCGTGGCTTAAAATAGCAAACTCTGCCGTTTTCTGAGGTCAGGTGGGCGTAGTTCCCCGCACGATTCCTATTTTCTTGCGAATACACAGAATTTTCTGTTGGCAGTTCCAGTTGCAAACGCTTTTGCGTTATGGTACGATAAGTTCAGCAAACTTGAAATTGATTAGTAACCCCAATTGATTATTTCCCAACTCTTTTTATGATTCCAGGTACTACAACTATCAGATTCCCGCTGGCAGCAACAGCATCAACTTCATCAGTTTCTTCTATAGCCCATACCGGTTGCGAAGCCGAAAGTAAAACCGCGATTGTCATAACCACCGATATCAATTTCTTCACTTGCGTGCTCTCCTTTCTTTTGCCTCTGTTTGGGTTTTCCTTCCTACTTTTTTCTTATTTCATTGATCACCTCCACAATAATGCAAATTATATACCCTAAAACCATTATGCCCACAGGCACTACTACAAAAATTAGGAAAAATTTACCAATATATTCATATATGGCCGCTTCTACTATGCTCCCCATTTTTATCCCCTCCTGTCCTTTCCAGAGTAATAAAATGCGACGGGGCCCTAAGCATACACACTTAAGCCTCGTCGCATTTTGCTACTTTCATATTCCGAGGCCAGTACGGTCTCATTTTCATCGCACAGTTATTATATTATATTTCACCATTACTGTCAACGGGCACATAATGTTCAAGTGAAAGTCTGACATATGTTTGCGCAATGATAATGGGAAATACGAAGATTATATACCCTTCATTGGTTATTCTCTTTGTGATACTTCTCAATTTCTTCTGCAAATCTGTTTTCAACATCCTCGTCATAGCGAAGTTCAGTAAGTGTGCAACCTTCAAAATCTTTTGCAAATTTTTTCTCTATGACATCAAATGCTTCCTTGATTGAATTTTCACCATAGAGTGCAGAGTAACCAACAACACGTTTAACATTTGATACATTTCCTCTATTTCCAGTTAATACAAGGACTGTTGCCACACCTGAAATTACTAATACAACACATATCACAATTATGCTTTTCTTCTTCATACAATCACATCCCTTTGTCAAATTCCGATTTGTTGCATAATTATCGCATTTAAATTGTACCATAAAACTTGTGACCAATTCTACCGCAACTTTGGAATATATGAGAAAAGTCCGAACAGTTTTCTGCCCGGACTTCCTCGCTCAATCGTAAGTCAATTCTGCTCTGGAGGTCAACGGTATTCGGCTGGACTGCGCTTGACCCAGTTTTGACCCAGAATCCGAAAAAAGCGGGCAGAGCTGGACGGAAACAACGGAAAATCCGCCGAGCGAACGGCGGTAAAAAGCACAAATCGGAGCCGAAACGACTCCGATTTGTGCTTGAGACTGCCTCATAACCCGGAGGCCGTAGGTTCGAGTCCTGCCTCCGCAACCAGAAGGAATTCCGAGATCGCAGATCTCGGAATTCTTTTATTTGCGCAAGGAGTTCAGATGAAAAAAGCCGTCCGGTCAATGACCGGACGGCTTTTTGTGATGCGATTTTCAGGCGGCCTTCTTTCCGCGCGCAAAGTGAAGGATAAGGCCGATGGCCGCGCCGACGAGTGTCGGGCAGACCCAGCCGAGGCCGAGCTTGGCAAACGGCAGATACGCCGCACCGAACGCCTTGATGGCGTCGCCGTTGATGGTGTTGTAGACGCCCGCGGGCAGCGCGACGACAAAGTCGTAGATCGCGGCGATGAGCGTGAAGCCCATCGTCCAGCAGTACACCGTGCGGTCGTGGCCGAAGAACTTGCCGAGCAGTGCCAGCGCGATGAGCGCGATGGAGAGCGGATAGAGGAACATCAGCACCGGCAGGGAGTAGGCGATGATGGCATTGAGGCCGAGGTTTGCAAGCAGGAGCGAGATGAGGCTGAAGATGACCGCCCAGGTGCGGTACTTCGGGCCCTTGGGGAAAAGGGCGGTGAAGGTCTCAGCACAGCTCGTGATGAGGCCGACGGCGGTCTTGAGGCAGGCGAGCGTCACGGTGGCAGCCAGGATGAAAAGGCCCGCCGTGCCGAGATAGTGCTGGGCGATCTGTGCGAGCGCCGTGCCGCCGTTTTCGGAGGCTTCGAGCACGCCGCGGCTCTGCGTACCGGCAAGGGTCACGGCGATGTAGATGAGCGCCATGAAAAGGCAGCTGAAGATGCCCGCGCGGACGGTGCTGCCCGCCACGGCGGAGGGCTCTTCCACGCCGAGATCGCGGATGACCTGCACCACGATGATGCCGAAGGCGAGACTTGCCAGCGCGTCCATGGTGTTGTAACCTTCAAGGAAGCCTGTGAAGAAGGGCTGGTCGGCGTAGCCGCCGAGCGGCGTCACCTCCGCAACAGAGACGCCCGGCGTAGCGAGCACCACCACCACGAGGATGGCGAGAAAGACGAGGAAGCAGGGCGTGAGGATCTTGCCGACCCAGGTGAGGATCTTGCCCGGGCGCAGCGCGAAGAAGAGCGCCGCGGCGAAGAACGCCACCGAGAAGAGAAGAAGGTAGATCGTGGTGTTTCCGTCCTGCGGCAGCACCTGCTCAAGACCCACGGTGAAGGAGGTCGTGGCGCAGCGGGGAATGGCGAAGAACGGCCCGATGGTCAGATACAGTGCGCAGGTGAAGAACATCGCATAGGGGCGGCTGACCTTGCTGCTGAGGTCAAAAAGACCCGTCGAGCGGCTGATGCCGAGCGCGGCCACGCCGAGCAGCGGCAAGCCCACGCCTGTGATGAGAAGGCCGAGGATAGCGAGCCAGACATTCGAGCCGGCCATCTGGCCGAGGTGCACGGGGAAGATGAGGTTGCCGGCGCCGAAAAAGAGGCCGAAGAGCATGCTGGCAACATAGGTGTATTCTTTTGCAGAGAGTTTACGTTTCATAATATTTTTCCTTTCGCGGCGGCAGAGGGAAGAAAAAGTGCCTCTGCTCAAATGATTCGGGTAACAAAAAACCGGCTGCTCCCTACCCTCCGACCATCTCGGGGTACTACTCCCCTGCCTGCGGACAATGCCGAAGGCGCGTGTGTCGGATCAATGGAACATACCGGATCTGATGCTGCCGATCATTGCAGCCGGCGAATCAAACGAACCTGAAAAAAGAGGTCGATCAAACCGCTGCCAACTGCTTCGACGGCATAGATTCGGACATACGCTCCTCTACGCCTACGATCAGTCGCCAGCTTACACCAAGCATGACTTCCTTGGATGTAACCATAGCCATCAAACGATCGCCTCCTTTTTTTGGGAAATTGGTGTTATTATACCATGGCATTACATTTTGTCAAGGATAAATGATGATTGAACATGCAGAAATTTCGAAAAACCTTGCGTAAACAAGCAGGGCGCGGACTTTCTTCCGCGCCCTGCCGGTGCAATTCCTGATTTTTTCGTTACAGCGAGCCGACCTTCATCGCGTTGGCCCACTCCGCGTCAGTGAACATCGCACGCACATCTTTGCCGCTGTACTGCGAGAGGAGACTGATGAAGAGCGTAAAGTTCTCTTCCGGCGTGAGGTTCGTGGTGTCAGGATAGCTGCGGAAGGTCTGCTTGGCGGCGTCCCAGCCGATCTCCCTCATCACCTCTGAAAGCTTGCCGGAGAGGGAAAAACGGTCAGCGTGTCCTTGAGCGAACCGTCGCCGCGGTAGACGTCGATCACGTCCCAGCCGGTATACTCCCGCTTATCGCTGTTCCAGTCGTTTTTGCGCCGCGCGAAGTTCAGGCTCAGATCCTCATAAATGTCGTCGGCATCGATTTGAATGACGCCGTCCTTGCCGGCGTAGCCCCAGTTTGTCTCCGGGGCCAGCATGTTGAGATAAACATGACGGTACGGCGTCCAGCCGGTGAGCTCTGCATAGTCGGCGTAAGCAGTCTCGAGGTCATTGACCCACTTTTGCAGCCGTGCGTGTTTTGCAGGGTATAGCGGCTTCCGGCAATGTTCAAAAAGCCGCCGCTGTCCGCTGCAAGGACCAGCCCGCACTCCGTCGCGGTTTTTGCCTTCACCGCGCCCTGCCGCACGAGCTGCGCGGCCAGCGTTTCGCTGCTGTCCTTGCGCGCCTGCGCGAGCGCGGCATAAGAGATGCGCGCGGTGTCGCCGCGCGTGAAGCTGCGCGATGCACGGTATTCCCCGTGCGTCAGACCAAGAGAGTCGCTGAAGGCGTTGGCCTTGTCCCACTGGAAGTCTCTCTCCTAGGAGTAGCCCAGCGCGCGCAGGATAAATGTCAGGTAATGGTTGGCTGTTACCTTGTCATCGCTGCCGAAGCGCTCTGCGCTCAGGCCGTTGGTGAGGCCGTTTGCATAGGCGTAGCCGACATAGGGCCTTGCCCAGTCGGCAAGGTCGGAAAAAGGAACCGTCCAAGTGCCGGCCTTGGCCTCCGCTTCCTTGCCGAGCAGACGCACGAGCATGGTCACGGCCTGCGCGCGCGTCGGCGCGGCGTCGAGACTGTAGATGGGCTTGCCGTTCGCCGTTTCACCGGTGCCCTGAAAAAGGCCAAGCTCATAGAGCGCGTTGGCCGATTCCTCGGCGCTGTAGTCTGCGGCGAACGCCGCGGTGGAAAGCGAAAGCACGATGAGAAGCGCGAAAAGGGGACACAATAGTTTCTTCATGACCGTTTCCTCCGTCTGATAATTGGCTGGGGATCCGCTTCCGGGAAAATGCTTGAAAGATTATGATACGCAGCAGCTCATGCTGTTTCTGCCGATATGCCGCGCGGCATTACGCCTTTTTCCGTGCCAGCACACAGTACCAGTTCGACCGTTCCGGATCGAACGCGCCGAACTGCACGGGAAAGGCGCGCACGCGCACGTCCTCATACCCAAGCTGCGCGAGCTGATCGAGCAGCAGCTTTTGCGCTGCGGGGTAGTAATGCTCTTCGAAGTGCTCCTTTTGGAAGATCTTGCCCGCGCGCTCAAAGGTGTAGAGCAGATGGAAGGTGATGGAGCCGTCGGGTAAGTGATCCCAGACCTGCATGAGATTTACGCGGTCACCGTTTGGCAGGAATGCGGGGTCATAGAAGTAAAAGCGCTGCTTCTGCCGCACGATCCTGTCCCAGTTGCGAAGATCAAAGTAAAGAACGCCGCCCGGCGCAACAAGTGCGTCCATCTGCTCGAGAACGCCCGTGATCTCGCTGTTCGGCACATAGGCAAGCGAGTTGCCGGTGCTCATCACGCAGTCGAACCAGCGATCAAAATGGGACGTTAAGTCGCGGAAATCACTCTGCCGCAGATCGACGCAAAGGCCGCGTTCGGCTGCCTTTTCCCGGCAGCGTGCAAGCATCGTTTCGCTCAGATCCGAGCCGTAGAGCGAAACGCCAAGGTCCGCAAGCGGCAGTGTGAGGGAGCCTGTGCCGATGCTCACGTCGAGCGCAGTGCGCACGGGGAGACCGGAAAGAACGGCTTCCCAGTGCGCCTTCGTCATGTCATCTTTTTTGGGAGAGTCGAAGAGATCGTAGATATCGCTGCGGTCATATACGCTGGCCATGGGACAACTACCTCCTGACGAACGATTTTTGTACAAGCCTGCTGCGCGGCGGGGCTTGAGCACTTAAAGTATATCAGCTTTTGTCCCGCTGCGCAACTCGTACCCTGGCGGGAGAGAAAGACGGGCACGCGGGGAGATAAAAAAATAAAGCCGGCCTGTTGGCCGGCTTTATCAGCGGGAAAATGCCGTTACGGCAGAGGGATATCCTTGCTGTCAAAAAGCGTTTTAAGCTCGATCGAGGTGCGCGAGTCGCCAAACTTCTTGATGAGGGACAGAAGCTGGTCGAGCTGCTGCGTATCGCGCACGGCAAAGCGCAGCAGGGCGTTGAACTCACCCACCACATGGTAGTGGCTGATGACGGAGCTCTGCGAGGAGCAGAAATCACAGAATTTGTCGTACTTGTCCGGCTCGAGGGCAACGGAGATGAAGCCCGTAATGTTGCAGTCGAGCTTGGTACGGTCGATGTCGATGTGATAACCGCGGATCACGCCGCTTTCCTCCATCCGGCGAATGCGCTCAGACACGGCGGGCGGCGTCAGTCCCACAAGGTCGCCCATGCGGCGCAGTGTGCAGCGGCTGTCGTCCTGGAGGAGGTTGAGGATTTGGTAGTCAGTCCGATCCATCATGGTCTCCTTATACCGCCTTCTTACACGATTTCACCGCGCTTGATGACGGTCTTAGCAAGGTTGCTGCCAACGCGGTAGCAGATGTAGTCAAGGTCGGGCGCATCCCAGATGACCAGGTCGCCGAGCTTGCCCTCTTCAACAGAACCGACCTGGTCGGCCATGTCGATGGCGGCAGCGCCGTTGAGCGTGACAGCCGTGAGGACTTCCTCCGGCGTGAGCTTGTACTTGAGGCAGCCGAGGTTGATGACGAACTGCATGTTGAGGCAGGGGCAGGAACCGGGGTTGAAGTCCGTCGCCATCGCAACGGGGACACCGGCCGCGACCATGTCGCGTGCGGGAGCGAACACCGCGCCGAGGTTGAAGCTCGTCGCGGGCAGCAGGCACGCGATGACGCCGCCCTTTGCCATGCTCTCGATGCCCTCGGGCGGGCAGACGATCAGATGCTCGGCAGAGATCGCGCCGATCTCACCGGCAAGCTGGCTGCCGCCGATGGCCTCGATCTCGTCGGCGTGGATCTTGGGACGCAGGCCATACTTGAGACCGGCCTCGAGCACCTGACGGGACTCTTCGACGGTGAAAGTGTCGGCCTCGCAGAACACGTCGCAGAACTTGGCGATGCCCTGCTCCTTGACGCGGGGCATCATCTCCTCGCAGACAAGGCGGACGTACTCTTCACGGTTCGCCTTGTACTCCGCGGGGACGAGGTGCGCGCCCATGAAGGTCGCGACGAGATCCATGCGGTGGTGGTCGTTGAGATCCTTGATGACCTCAAGCGCCTTGAGCTCGTGCTCGGTGGCAAGACCGTAGCCGCTCTTGGCCTCGACCGTGGTGGTGCCAAAGCCCATCATCTCGTCGAGTGCCTTGGCGGCCTTGCTGCTCAGCTCCTCAACGCTTGCCTTGCGGGTGGCGTTGGTGGTGGACTGAATGCCGCCGCCGGCGTTCTGGATCTCGAGATAGGTCTTGCCGTGGAGCTTCATGCCCAGCTCGTTCTGGCGCCAGCCGCCGAAGATGAGGTGGGTGTGGGCGTCGACAAGGCCGGGGGTGACAAGGTGGCCTTCCGCATCAACGATCTCCGCACCCTCGACAGAGGGGACGGCGCCGGTGCCGACGGAGGCGATGACGCCGTCCTCGATGAGGACCCAGGCGTCCTTTAAGAATTTAACTTTGCCCTGCTCCTCGCCGCGATGAGCGCTCTTGCCCTCGGGCGTTGCGAGCAGGCCGATGTTTTTGACCAGTAACTTTTTCATAGTAAATGTTGTCCTTTCTCACGGTTGGAAAGAGCATCGCAGGTTTTGCGCCCCGCAAGTGTGCGGGCAAAGCGAGTGCGCGCAGCGGAGTGAATCCAGCTCAAAAAAGGGGCTTTGTAAAAAGCCCCTTTTTTGAAGTGTTTTCTTAGTGCATGTATTCCTTCACGGCCTTCTCGCAGAGCTCTTCGTCCGCGACGTAAGGCATGGTGATGTGATCCTGACCCTCGTACATCTTGTTGTACTCGGCGACAGTGGTCATGGCGTTCTCGTTGCGCGCCCAGCTGCGGCGGGCAACGCCGACCATGGTATCCCAAGGCATGGACATGCGCAGAATGGTGTCGACACGCTCGGAGCCGTCGAGGACCATACCGAAGCCGCCGTTGATGGCGCGGCCGATGCCCGTACCACCGCCGTTGTGCAGGGCGATGTAGCTCATGCCGCGGGCAGCGTTACCAGCGTAGCACTGGGTCGCCATCTCGGCCATGATGTTGGAGCCATCCTTGATGTTGGAGGTCTCACGGAAGGGCGCGTCGGTGCCACCGGTGTCGTGATGGTCACGGCCAAGGATGACGGGGCCGATCTCACCGTTGCGAACCATCTCGTTGAACTTGAGCGCGAGGTTCATACGGCCCATGGCATCCTGATAGAGGATACGGCACTGGGTGCCGACGACCAGCTTGTTCTTCTCGGCGTCGCGGACCCAGACATAGTTGTCATAGTCCTGATAGCGACGGTTGTGGGCCTTGATGTACTCGGCGGCAGCCATGTCGGTCTTGTGCAGATCCTCGGGGTTGCGGCTCAGGCAGCACCAACGGAACGGGCCGTAGCCGAAGTCGAACAGGCAGGGACCAAGGATATCTTCGACGTAGGAGGGGAAGATGAAGCCGTCGAGGTCGTTCTCGCCGTTCTTGCAGATGCTCTTCACACCGGAGTCGTAAACAGCCTTGAGGAAGCTGTTGCCGTAGTCGAAGAAGTAGGTGCCGCGCTCGTGGAACTTGCAGATCATCTCATAGTGATGCTGCAGGGTCTTGTCGACGAGAACGCGGAAGCCATCGGGATCCTTGTCGAGCATCTCGGTGCGCTGCTCGAAGGTGAGGCCCTGCGGGCAGTAGCCGCCGTCGTAGGGAACGTGGCAGGAGGTCTGGTCGCTCATCAGGTCGACATGGACGTTGTTGTTGTACAGGTACTCGAGCAGGTCGACAATGTTGCCGCAGTAGGCGACAGCGCAGGGCTTGCCGGCCTTCTGGTGGTCGAGAGCGATCTTGGTGGCCTCTTCGAGAGAAGCGGTGCGGTGGCTGACCCAGCCCTGGGTGTAACGGGTCTCGATACGGGAATCGTCAACCTCAGCGATGATGGAAGCAGCACCGGCGATCTCAGCAGCCTTGCCCTGAGCGCCGCTCATGCCGCCTAAGCCCGCGGAGACGAACAGACGACCGGCGAGGTTCTTGTCGTTGGGGATGCCGAGCTTCAGACGACCGGCGTTGAGCAGGGTGTTGAACGTGCCGTGGACGATACCCTGGGGGCCGATGTACATCCAGCCGCCGGCGGTCATCTGGCCGTAGTTGGCAACACCGAGCGCGGCAGCGCGGTTGAAGTTCTCCTGGTCATCGAAGGTACCGACCATCAGGCCGTTGGAGATGATGACACGGGGAGCCATCTTGTGGGAGTGGAAGAGACCGAGGGGGTGACCGGACATGACGACGAGGGTCTGCTCATCGGTCAGCTGCTCGAGGTACTTCTTGATGAGGCGGTACTGCATCCAGTTCTGGCAGACCTGACCGGTCTCACCGTAGGTGACGAGCTCATAGGGATAGAGAGCGATGTCGAAGTCGAGGTTGTTGTCGATCATGACCTGAATGGCCTTGCCCTCGATGCACTTGCCCTTGTACTCGTCGATGGGCTTACCGTAGAGCTTGCCCTCGGGACGGAAGCGGTAGCCGTAGATACGGCCGTGCTCTTCGAGCTCCTGCGCAAACTCCTTGGCCATCTGCTCGTGATGGTCGGGGTGAATGTAACGCAGAGCGTTCTTGATGGCGAGCGCCTTATCGGCCTCGGTCAGGTGGGATTCGCGGTGGGGTGCGCGGCGATAGCCGTCTTCGAACTTCGGATACTCGGGAAGCTCGTAGTCCAGCTTGATCGTCATCGCATCATCAGCAAGATTGATCATGGGATTGTTCCTCACTTTCAAAAAAATATTCTGTGAAAACCAATAAAAAGAAAAAAGGATTTGCAACTTTTCTTTACAACTTGCATTATAGCAAAGATGCGCTATAATGAAAAGTACTTAATTTGTCTGCATACCATACCGTAAAAGTATAAGAAGGAGGGCTGCGAGTGAAGTTCAGACAACTGGAATACTTCTGTGCGGTGGCAGAGGAAAAAAGCATCTCCGCGGCGGCGCGCGAGCTGCATGTGGCGCAGCCGCCGATCTCGCGGCAGATCGCACAGCTTGAGGAAGAGCTCGGCGTGCAGCTGTTCCTGCGCGGCAGCAAGGGCATGGTGCTCACTGACGCGGGACAGAACCTCTATCAGCAGGCGCAGCAGATCTTTCAGGATCTCCGGCGCGTGGAGGACAGCGTGCGCAGCGTGGGCACGGGCATGAGCGGGCGCATCAAGCTCGGCGTCATTTACTCGGCGATGTCGTACGCGTTACATTATATAAATGAATATCACAGCCGCTATCCGCAGGTGGAGCTTTTCATTCGTGTGGGCTCGCCGCAGGAGCTCATCGAGGCGCTCAACCGCGGAGAACTGCACGCGCTGTTTTTGCGCACGGCGGCGCGCGAACCGAGCGGCTTGCAGGAGCGCATTCTTGGCGAGGACGCACTCGAGCTCATCATGCGCGAGGACATGGATCCTGCGCCGGAGCTTTCCGAGGTGCCGATCGAGCGGCTCGAGGGTGTGCCGATGTGCCTTCTGCGCTCGGACGACCTCTGGAGCTACAACGACTTTCTGGTGCAGGAGTGCCAGCGCAGCGGCTTTACGCCGAATGTGACCTGCCACTGCTACGATACGCCCATGGCGATGCAGATGGTGCTCTCGGGCTTTGGCATCAGCTTCCTGCCCCGCTCCATTCTCAGCACGCACCCGGGCGCACCTTTAAAGGCAAAGCCTGTGCGCGGCCTTCCCATTTGTTCCTATGCCGTTTTGGCATGGAACAGCGCTGTTTTGAGCGCCCCGTGCGTACAGCGGTTTGTAGAAGAGGACTTAAAAAAATTAAGCGCGCGCTGAAAAAAGAGAAAGAAAACCTGTTTACTCCCCTGTTGCGCCGCGATATAATGGCGGCGCTGAACAAAAATGGACGGGCGCGGCGCGCCTGTCTGAGCAAATTGACGATACAATCAAAACAATAAATTGACGGAGGAAAACAATCATGGCAAAGTTGATCGAATGCATCCCCAATTTTAGCTGCTCCAAGGAAAAGGACGAGGCCACCTACAACGCCCTCGTCGAGACCGCTAAGAGCGTTCCCGGCTGCACCCTGTTCGACGCGCAGACCGACGGTAACCATAACCGCTGCGTCTTCACCCTGATCGGTTCTCCCGAGGCCATCGAGGAAGTCGCCTTCCAGCTGACCAAGGTTGCTACCGAGCGCATCGACATGAACAAGCATCACGGCGAGCACAAGCGCATGGGCGCTACCGACGTTATCCCCTTCGTTCCCCAGATGGACGTGACCGTCGAGGAAGCTGTCGAGATGTCCAAGCGCGTTGCCCAGCGTATCTGGGACGAGCTGAAGGTTCCCTCCTTCCTGTATGAGGACAGCGCCACCCGTCCGGAGCGCCGCAATCTCGCTACCTGCCGCAAGGGCGAGTTCGAGGGCATGCCCGAGAAGCTCCTGCAGCCCGACTGGGCTCCCGACTACGGCGAGCGCAAGATCCACCCCACCGCCGGCATCACCGCCATCGGCGCCCGTATGCCGCTGGTCGCTTTCAACTGCAACCTCGAGACCTCTGATGTTGAGATCGCCAAGAAGATCGCCAAGGTCATCCGCGGCTCTTCGGGCGGCTTCCGCAGCTGCAAGGCCATGGGCTTTATGCTCGAGGACCGCGGCATCGCGCAGGTCTCCATGAACATGGTCAACTATGAGGATACCCCGCTGTATGTCACCTATGAGATGATCAAGGCTCTTGCCGAGCGCTACGGCACCCGCGTCATCGAGAGCGAGATCGTCGGCCTGACCCCGGCCAAGGCCCTGATCGACTGCGCCGAGTTCTACCTCAAGGCGAAGGACTTCGACTGCAAGAAGCAGGTCATGGAGTATCACCTGATCGACATGGAGTAAAATACTTCAAAAATGCGCTGAAAGCGTATTTTTGAGTGCAACCAGGAAAAGCGGCTTGCCGCTTTTCCTGGTTGGTTTACAGTCCGCTGCGTCGCACTCGCTTTCGCTCGCACGCTGGCGGACTGCAAAGTGTTTTTTCTGACGCGCACGCCCCAGGGCGGCTTCTCTTGCCGCTTTGCGGCAATTCACCTTCTGTCGTCAGAAAAACGATTAAAATCGTTTGCCGCCGGGAGGCGGCAAAAGCTGCGACGCTGTGCGAATGCGCATGTCGTCAGAAAAAACGATTAAAATCGTTTGCCGCCGGGAGGCGGCAAAGTCTGCGACGCTGATTGCGCTCTGCGTGTGCATTTGGCTGCCCCAATCGGGGCGGCAGACCGTAAAGGTGCGGCGGTGTGCATGCAGAGCAAATAAGCGCCACGAAATGATGAAAGGAAATAATCACCATGAAACTTGCTGAAATGACCGTTACCGGCTTTGCCGATACCGTTGCTTCTGATGCTCCCGCGCCGGGCGGCGGCTCCTGCGCTGCTCTCTATGGCTCCATCGGCGCCGCACTGACCGCGATGGTCGGCGGTCTCACGCAGGGCCGCAAGAAGTATGCCGAGTTTGCCGAGCATGCTGCTGAGGTCGAGAAGAAGGGCAACGAGCTCAAGGTTCGCCTGCTCGACGTGATGGATCGCGACACCGACGCGTTCAACGTCGTTTCCGACGCTTTTGCCATGCCCAAGGCGACCGATGAGGAGAAGGCTGCCCGTTCCGCCGCCATCCAGAACGGCCTGAAGGGCTGCACCAAGACCCCGATGGAGATGATGGAGCTCATCGACGAGACCCTGACTCTCGCTCAGTCCCTGCTGGGCCGCTTCAACGACACCTCCGCGAGCGACCTGGGCGTTGCGTTCCTGTCTCTCAAGGCCGGTATCCAGGGCGCATGGCTCAACGTGCTCATCAACGTCGGCTCCCTGAAGGATCAGGAGTTCGCCGCTGAGTACCGCGCCAAGGGCGAAAAGCTGCTCGCGCACGCACTGCCCCTTGCCGACGAGTGCTACGCTGAGATTGTCAAGCTCATCGAGGGCTAAAAATGATCAGAACAAATGGCTTCGGTGCGCGCACCGGAGCCATTTGTGGTTTACGAAGGAGTGTTATTATGACCATGCAGCATTTGACGCCGAAGGATTACATCACCACCAAGTGGTCGGGCGGCCTCACGACGCAGCTCGGCATCGCGCCCGAGGGCGCGGTGTACGCAGACCGCGACTTTCTGTGGAGACTCAGCTCCGCGACCGTTGAGGACGCAGAGTCCGACTTTACGGCGCTGCCCGACTATGAGCGCTTGATCTCCACGCTCGAGGGGACGATCGAGCTGAACCACAACGGCGGCGAGAAGCTGACGCTGAACCCCTATGAGGTCCATCGCTTCGACGGCGGGGACAGCACCCATTCCTGGGGCTGCTGCCGCGACTTCAACCTCATGCTCCGCAAGGGCAAGTGCGAGGGCAAGATGCGCGGCGAGACCCTTGCCGCCGGCGAGAGCAAGACCGTTCACGGCAGCGAGGGCATGATGCTCATCTACTGCGGCGCGGGCGAGGTCAACGTCATTGTCGGCGAGGAGAGCATCGCGCTCAAGGCTGACGAGGCCGTGCGCCTCGACGGGTTTGCGGGCGAGGTGAAGCTCTGCTCCAAGAGCGGGGCAAAGCTGATGCTCGCCAAGGCGAAGGAGATCTGAGAGAAGATCAAAAAAGGGAGAGGCAAAACGCCTCTCCCTTTTTTAACATTCAAAATCGTCGGAGTCCTTGTCCCGCGGCTTGCAGAAGCGATCAAGGGCAAGGAAAACGGCGGCTGCCGCCGCGAGGACGGCAAGAACGGTGATGAAAAGGGAGATGCACTTTTTCATGATGATTCCTCCTGTTGAAAATGAAATGTGGGGTGTTACGGTTCGGAAGAGATGATGTCATAGACCTGCTGCAAAAACGCGTCCTGATCCTGCACGGTGCAGCGGATGGACTTGCCGTCGTAAGCGCGGAAAAGCGACAGCCTGCCGTAAAAGTTCCTGCACTGGACGAACACGCCTTTGCCCGTGCTGCCGTCGGGAAAGTCGGTCTCGTCGAAGCAGAAGCCGACTTCCCAGCGGAAGTCGCCGTCCTGCGTGCGGTGGGTCGTGCCGCCCTGCGGCAGAAGATTGGCGAGCGAGCGGCGGAATTTCTGCTGTGCGAAAAGCGCGGTGAGCTGCGCGCAGCGCGCGTCGTCCGCAGGGAATGCAAAGCGCGTGTCCTCCGCCTGCGGCGCGCGGAAATGATAGCCGAAAACGGACTGACACTGTGTGACGTCCGCTTCGCAGAGCGCTTCAAGCGGCATCGGCCGCGTATAGATCAAGGCTGCGAGGACGAGAACAGCGAGAATGCCGAGGGGGAAAAACCACTTTTTCTTCATGGGTGACCTCCTTGATTTTCTGATGCCCTGACTCGTGAAGGAAAGATCTTTTACTCACAATATAACACGAAAGGCTGCGCTTTGCAAGATTGCAGGCGCAGCCTTTCAAAAATGACAGATTATCCGCGCCCGCGGCCAAAGAGGCAGCAGAGGAGAAACGCCGTGAGGTCGCAGACAACGACCGTCGCGCCGACGGGCGTGGAGAGAAGATATGACCCTGTGAGCCCCAGACAGAAGCAAACGACCGAGAGCGCCGCGGCAAAGCACACGACGGAGCGGAAGCTCTTGAAAAGGCGCATGGCCGAGAGGGCTGGGAAGATGATGAGGCTCGAGAGCAGCATCGCGCCCATCATGCGCATGCCGAGCACGACCGTCAGCGCCGTCAGGACGGAGAGAATGGTCTTGTATGTCCCCACGTGCACGCCCGTGGCGCGGGCGAAGGACTCGTCAAACGTGACGGAGAAGAGCTTGTGGTAAAAGAGAACATAGAGTGCGAGCACGCACAGCGCGAGCGTGACGCTTAAAATGACGTCCGAGCGCGACATGGCAAGAATGCTGCCGAACATATAGCTGTCAACGTCCGTCGTCATGCCGGTGGTGAGCGAGGTGACGATGACGCCGATGGCGAGCGCCGAGGCGGAGAAGACCGCGATCATCGCGTCGGCGCTGACGCGGCTTTTTTCCGCAACGTGCATCAGTGCGAACGCTGCAATGACCACCACGGGAATGGAAAACCAGAGCGGCGCAAGGCCGCAGGCCATGGCGACCGCCAGCGCGCCGAAGGACACGTGGCTTAGCCCGTCGCCGATCATGGAGTAACGCTTCAAGACGAGCGGCACGCCGAGGAGCGAAGCGCAGAGCGAAACGAGAATGCCGACCACAAACGCCCGCACGATGAAGGGATAGGCAAACATCGAAAGCAGCAGTTTCATCGTTTTTCACCTCCGAAGCGTTTGCCAGCGGGGGAGGACAGAAATTCCCCGACCGTGCCGTAGAAACAGCCTCTGCGGTCGAAGCTGAGAATGTGTTTTGCCTCGCGCAGGGCGTTTTCCATGTCGTGCGTGACCATGATGATGGCCATGCCCTCGCGCGCATTGAGGTAGCGCAGCGTTTTATAAAGATCCTGCATGCTGGCGGGGTCAAGGCCGGTGACCGGTTCATCGAGAATGAGCAGGTCGTTTGCAGCGCACAGGGCGCGCGCGAGCAGCACACGCTGCTGCTGGCCGCCGGAAAGCTCACGGTAGCACTTGTCCTTGAGCTCGAGCACACCGAGCTTGCCGAGGTTCATCAGCGCCTTGGATTTTTCCTCCGATGTGTAGAAAAAGCGCGTGCGGCGGTTCGAAAAGCCCGAGAGCACGACCTCCGTGACCGTGGCGGGAAAGTCGCGCTGCGTGGGCGTTTGCTGGGGGAGATACCCGAGCCTGCCCTCGCGCTGAGCGGGGCAGTCAATCTTGCCGGCCAGCGGGGACAGCAGACCCAAAAGCGAGCGCAGCAGCGTCGATTTGCCGCTGCCGTTTTCGCCCACGATGCAGAGATAGTCCCCCGCGCGGACGGTGAGGGAGAGGTGCTCCAAGAGCGGCTTGTGCTCGTAGCCGAGCGTAACGTCCTCGCAGGCGAGGACGATGGGAGAATCGTTCATGCGTTCAGCCCCTTTCTGAGTGCTTCGAAGTTTCGCTCCATGAGCGTGAGATAGGTCTCGCCCGCGTCAAAATCCGCGCGGGAGACGGTTTGCATCGAATAAAGCGTTTCGATCGCCGCGCCGGTGCACTCGCTCACCACGGCAGCGACTTTTTTCGTGCCGAAGTCGATGGTATAGACCACGGGGATATTCTCGTCCTCCACCTTGTCGATGAGGAACTTGATCGTCGCAAGCGAGGGCTCGGTGTCGCCCGAGCAGCCGTGGAAGGCCGCGCGGTAGTCGAGGCCGTATTCGCGGCAGAAGTAGAGCATCGGGAAACGGTCGGCAAAGATGAGAAGCCTGCGCGGCGCGCTTTCGCAGAGGGCGGCAAAGCGCGCGTCCAGATCTTCAAGCTGCGCGCAGTAGTTTTCACAGTTCGCGCGGTAGAACGCGGCGTTTTCCGCGTCCGCCCGGCAGATCGCGTCGCAGACGGCGCGGCAGAGGACGACGGCGTTCTTCGGCGACGTCCAGATGTGCTCGTCGTACTCGACCTCGTCGCTGTCGTGCTCATCTTCTTCATGATCGTGGTCGTGGTCATCGTGGCTGCCATGCTCATGGTCGTGGTCATGGCCGTCCGCGCCCTGCATGCCCTCGACGTATTCCTCGTCGAGCGCGTCGACGTAGTCCATCATGCGCGATGCGACGGCGATGTGCTCCCCTGCCGCGTCCAGCATACTCTCGACCCAGTATTCGCCCTCGCCGCCATTGTAGAGAAAGACATCGGCTTCGGAGATCGTGACCGCGTCGAGCGGGGTGGGCTCAAAGCTGTGCGCCTCGCGTCCGGGGGAGAGGAGCAGCGTCACGTCCGCGCGATCCTGCGCGATGGCGCGGGCAAAGTCGTAATAGGGAAAGAGCGTCGTGACGATCTGAAGCTTGCCGTCGTCCGCCTTCTCCGCAGGCGCAGTGCAGGCGGTGAGCGAAAGTGTCAGTGCGAGCGCCAAAAGAAGCGAAATGATGCGTTTCATGCGCCCTCCTGACACTCGCGGCACAGCCCGTAGAACATCGTCTTGCGGGGATTGATGGAAAAGCCGTGCTCATGCTCCAAATGCTCGTAGAGCGGCGCGAGCTGGTGGCAATCGAGATGCACGATACGCCCGCAGCGCTCACATTTAAAGAGGCAGCAGTCTGCCGCGCAGCCGTGCGTACAGAACTGATAATATGCGCCCTCGTCGGTCGTGACTTTGTGGACGCTGCCTTGCCGCTCGAGCTTTTCAAGCTGCCGGTATACCGTCGCGATGCCGATGTGCTCGCCCTGCTCGCGCAGCGCGTCGACGATCGCCGCGGCGCTGACGGGTTCGTCCGCGCGTTCGGAAAGGCAGTCGAGCACGGCCTTTTGCTGTTTGGTCGTATAGGTCGCCATAGTGGCCTCCTGAATTTGAAAATGAAAATCAATTTCAAATTATAGTCAAAATTTCGCACTTGTCAAGGTTCTGGGAAGCTTTTGTTGCCTTTTACGCGCCAAAATGGTAGAGTAAAGAGAAACGGGCGGCCTTGCGGGAAACCACCGACTGCCGCTGACCGGGTAAAACACGGCGAAACCAGACCGAAACGATACAAAAGGAGAGACGCAAATGGATAACTTTTTCTATCATGTGCCCACGGACATCTACTTCGGCAAGGGGCAGATCTCGCACCTTGGCGAGCGCATGGCGCAGCTGAGCAAAAAGGTGCTGCTCGTCTACGGCGGCGGCAGCATCAAGCGCATTGGGCTTTACGATGAGGTCATCGCGCAGCTCAAGGGCGCGGGGATCGAATATGTGGAGCTTTCCGGCGTGGAGCCGAACCCGCGCATCACCTCGGTGCGCCGCGGCGTGGAACTTTGCCGCGAGCATGGACTGACGGCGGTGCTCGCCGTCGGCGGCGGCAGCACGATTGACTGCGGCAAGATGGTCGCGGCCGGCGTGTGCTACGAGGGAGACGCCTGGGATCTCGTGCTCGACCGCAAAAAGCTCGTGGCGGCGCTGCCCATCGCGGCGGTGCTGACGAACGCGGCCACCGGCTCTGAGATGGACGCCTTCGCCGTGATCTCGGACATGGAAAAGAACGAAAAGTGGGGCAGCGGCAACGACCACACGAAGCCTGTGTTCTCGATTCTTGATCCCACGTACAGCATGTCCCTGCCCGCATTCCAGACGGCTTCCGGCGCGTCGGACATCATGAGCCACACCTTTGAGAACTATTTCAACCGCACGAAGGGCGCGTACCTCCAGTCCCGCCTTGCCGAGGGTGTGCTGAAAACCTGCATTCACTATACGCCCATCGCCCTCGCGGATCCCGACAACTACGAGGCGCGCGCGAACCTGATGTGGGCCTCGAGCCTTGCCATCAACGGCCTTTTGAGCTGCGGCGAGAGCACGGCCTGGTCGGTGCACGATATAGAGCATGAGCTGAGCGCCTTCTACGATATCACCCACGGCGCAGGCCTTGCCCTGCTCACGCCCTACTGGATGGAATACGCGCTGCGCGAGGATAACGTGTGGAAGTATGTCGAGTACGGCGTGAATGTCTGGGGCATCGATGCCCAGCGCGCGCCGATGGAGATTGCCCGCGCCGCCATCGACAAAACGCGCGATTTCTTCACGAGCATCGGCATGCCCGCGCACCTGAGCGAGCTTGGCATCGACGAGACGCACTTCGACATCATGGCTGAGAAGGCCGCCAACGGCGGCCTTGCGGGCGGCTTCGTGCCGCTTGCCAAGGACGATGTGCTGAAGATCCTCCGCATGGCGCTATGATTATTTCGCGTCCGCAGACGCGAAATGATTTTTATCGTTTTTTCTGACGACAGAAGGTGAATTGTCGCAAAGCGGCAAGAGAAGCCGCCCTGGGGCGTGCGCGTCAGAAAAAACACTTCTCGCTCCGCGCGTGTCGCAGCTGCCAACGGCAGCAAGGCACGAAGCGGAGTGCGGTCCCGCTCAAAAAAGAGAGGCTGTCCGAATGGACAGCCTCTCTTTTTTGAAGTTGTTTTACTCGTAGATGGGGTACTTCTTCGTCAGGGCGACGACAGCCTCCTGAGCGGCGGTCTTGTTGCCTTCGAAGTCACGGGCGACCATACCCATGATGCGGGCGATCTCCATCATGTCCTCTTCCTTCAGGCCGCGGGTGGTGGCAGCGGGAGTGCCGACGCGGATACCGGAAGTGACGAACGGCTTCTCGGGGTCGTTGGGGATGGCGTTCTTGTTGACGGTGATGAAGCACTCGTCCAAGCGGCGCTCGATCTCCTTACCGGTGATGTTGAAGTTGCGGACGTCAACGAGCATGAGGTGGTTGTCGGTACCGCCGGAAACCAGACGGAAGCCTTCAGCCTTCAGACCCTCGGCAAGAACGGCAGCGTTCTTGACGACCTGCTCACCGTAGGCCTTGAACTCGGGCTTGAGCGCCTCGCCGAAGCAGATGGCCTTGGCAGCGATGATGTGCTCGAGCGGGCCGCCCTGGGTGCCGGGGAACACGGCGGAGTCGATCTTCTTGGCGAGGTTGATGGTCTCCATCTCGCCGGTCTCGATGTTCTTCTTGGTGATCTCGTTCTTGCACAGGATCATGCCGCCGCGGGGGCCGCGCAGGGTCTTGTGGGTGGTGGTGGTGACAACGTCGGCATAGGGCACGGGGCTCTCGTGAACGCCAGCGGCGACGAGACCGGCGATGTGGGCCATATCGACCATGAAGAAAGCGCCGACGGAATCAGCGATCTCACGGAACTTGGCGAAGTCGATCTTACGGGGATAGGCGGAAGCGCCGGCGAGGATCATCTTGGGCTTGCACTCCTGCGCGATGCGGTAGAGCTCATCGTAGTCGATCTGCTCGGTCTCATCGTTGAGGGAGTAGGGGACCTGATGGAAGTACTGGCCGGAGATGTTGACCGGGCTGCCGTGGGACAGGTGGCCGCCGTGGGCGAGGTTCATGCCCATGTAGGTGTCGCCGGGCTGGAGCATGGCCTTGAACGCGGCGAGGTTGGCGGAAGCGCCGGAGTGGGGCTGGACGTTGGCGTGCTCAGCGCCGAACAGCTTGCAGGCGCGCTGACGGGCGATCTCTTCGGTCTCGTCGACGCAGTAGCAGCCGCCGTAGTAGCGCTTGCCGGGATAGCCCTCGGCGTACTTGTTGGTAAGGCAGGTGCCCATCGCCATCATGACGGCCGGGGAGACAATGTTTTCGGAGGCGATCAGCTCGATGTTGCGCTGCTCGCGGTGATACTCCTTCTCAATAGTGGCGCCGACTTCGGGGTCATACTGGGACAGGAATTCCATGGTTTCTTTGATCATGGTGCGTGTTCCTCCTCTGATTTTTCAGTCGATTGATATATTACCGGTCGGTGAAGTCCGCAGAGCGTCCTTTTTAGCCGGTTTTCACTCCCCTTAGAATAGCAAAAAAAGCAAGGTTCTGTCAAGGAGAAGAGGGAATTCGGGAGACTGAAAATATTAGGGAAAAGAGAGAAATCACCTTAAAAACACAAAAAAACGCAAAAAGAGAGGAAAAACGATTGACGAGCCTTGTGCAGCCTGCTATGCTGAGCCTGCACAGAGCGAAAAAAATAAAGTCTCTGTGCGCATCGGCAGAGTAGGAAACCATGTGTTACGCGAAGAGCGAGTAGTGCCGTCGGGATGGGAAGTTGCCCGCGGACGAAAAACCCATGGTTTGCAGTATGGTTTCCGCATCCGCTTGCCACTCAGAAGAGAGTTTATTGTGAGGCCTCTCCTCCGCGTGGTTCCTGCCATCCGGGGGAAGAGGTGTTTTCTTTTTTCACCGGATCAAGCCGTTCCGCGCGGCACCGCAGCCGCAGGGAAATTTCGAAATGAAAAAAGGAGGTCCTCACAATGTTTCCTGAGATCGCACAGTTGTCCCCTGCCGTATGGGGAATTCTGATCGCCGCAGCCGCCGCGCTGGTCGTGACGGTTGTGCTGACCTGCCGCGCATCTTCCCTCTCTACGCGCAAGATGGTCACCATCGCCATGCTCATTGCCGTTTATGTGGTGCTCAGTCTGGTCGGCACGCTGAACCTTTGGTGGATCCGCATCAGCGTGGATTCTTTGCCCATTATCCTTGGCGCGTTGCTCTATGGGCCGGTCGGCGGCCTGCTTGTCGGTCTGCTCGGGAGCCTGATGAATCAGCTCATCACCTATGGACTCACGGCGACGACCGTGCTGTGGGTCATTCCAGCCGCCGCGCGCGGCCTGATGATCGGCGCTTACGCCAAAAAGTGCCATTTTGAGCTTTCCAGCGCAAAGATCGTCGGTGTGCTGTGCGTGACGGCCGTTGTCGTTACCGCGCTCAACACGGGAGCGATGTATCTCGACAGCGTCATCAACGGCTATTACAACTATGCCTATGTGTTCGGCGGCGTGATCACCCGTGTGATCGCCGGCGTTGCAACGGCGCTGGTCATGTCCTTTGTGGCGCCCCCGGTCGTGGGCATGCTCGACCGCTCGCTCCGCACGGTGCGCACGGCACAGTAAAAAAATATTCAAAAAAGAGGGACGCAGTTGAAAACTGCGTCCCTCTTTTTTGAGAAAGATTGCACTCCGCGGCAGCGCACGCGCCATAGGCGCGCACGTTTGCGGAGTGAGAAGAGTTTTTCTGACGCGCATGTCGTCAGAAAAACGATTTTAATTTCTTTCGCGTCTGCGGACGCGAAAGTCTGCGACGCGTTTTATTGCCGCTCGTTTTCGACCAGCGAGAGGAGAGTTTGCTCAAAGCCGTACTGCTCGCGGAGGCGGCGGGCTTCGGCGAGCTTTTTTGTGCCGCGCTTTCCCGTGCGGCGGCAGCGCAGCATCAGGTTTTTCGGCGAATGGGCAAAGTCGATGAACTCGATGACGTCGACGTCATAGCCCTCGTCCTCCAGAACGGCGGCGCGGATGGCATCGGTCAGGAGCGCCGAAAAACGCTCCTGAAACAGTCCGTGGGAGAGGAGAATGTCGAAGTCGCCGCCCTTTTGAATGGTCTTGTTGACCTCGTGCTGGCAGCAGGGGACGGAGAAGATGTGCTCCACGCCGCGCGAGATGGCATAGTGCAGGGCGTAGTCGGTCGCGGTGTCGCAGGCGTGGAGGGTGACGAGCATGTCGATGTGCTCATCGTAGAGCACATCGCGCGTCACATCGGCAACGACAAAGCGCAGGCCTTCGTAGCCGTAGCGCGCGGCGACCTCATTGCAGTGCGCGACCACGTCCTCTTTCAAGTCGTAGCCGATGATCTTCGCACGCACGCCGCGCTTGACGGCAAAATAGTAGTAGAGCACGAACGTGAGGTACGATTTGCCGCAGCCAAAGTCGAGAATGGTGATCTCGTCGCGCCCGTAGGAGCGGAAGGCGTCGTCCACAAGCTCGATGAAACGGTTGATCTGCTTATATTTGTCGTACTTTGCCTTGACGATCTTGAACTCTGGCGTAAAGACGCCGAGATCGACGAGGGCGGGGATGTTCTCACCCTCCTGCAAAATGTACTCCTTTTTGCGGTTGTGCGAGGCGGTCACGGCGGCGCGGGACGCGCCGGACTTGGCGGTGCATTTGTACGCGCCGTTCGCCTTGCGGACGTACTGGCGCGTCTCTGCCTCGGTGCAGAGCGTGACGGAGCGGAAGAGGCCGTCAAGCTCCTGCTCGAAGGTTTCGAGCAGCGCGCCGCGCGCGACGTTGCGGTGCGAGACCTTCTGCCCCTGCTGGTATTCAAGCTGGAAGAAGGCCTTGCCGCGCAGGGTGAGCGGCCGCACGGTGACGCGCGAGTGCCCGATGCGCGCGACCGGCTCGGCGAGGACGAGCTTGGTGAGCGTGCCGAGACGCTCGGCAAGGTCGCTTAGAACGATGCTCATGCGCCGAACCTCTCTTTGAGCGCAAGGTGCGCGGCGTACAGCTCGTTTTTGCTGTAGGTGTTGTTCTCGTCCTTCAAAAGCAGCTTGATCGCGTCCTTGGCCGTGCAGTCACTGCGCACCATGCAGTCCACGAGCAGCGCCTCGGGCGAGGTGATGTGCTCCACCTCGCGCAGGCGATAATCGTCGCAGACCTCGACGATGAGGGCGTATTCGCCCTTTTCGTAGGTCTCCTTGGCGATGAGCTGCGCCTTGACCTCCTCGGGTGTGCCGCGGAAGGTCATCTCGTGGAGCTTTGTCATGTCGTTGCAGAGGCAGAGACGAAGCTGCGCGCCTTCCTCGATGAAGAAGTCGATGACGCTCATGATGCGTTTGGGAGATTCGTAAAAGGCGTAGGTCGCGGTGTCGCCCTTGCGCATCATCATGAGAACGCGGCGGCGGTCGGCCGTCTCGCGCGGGAAAAAGCCGTAGAAGAGGAAACTCGAGAGGTCAAAGCCTGAGATCGAGAGCGCGTTGACCGCCGCGCAGCAGCCGGGCACGCCGACGACGCGGATGCCGTTTTCAACCGCCGCGTGGATGAGCTCGTTGCCGGGGTCGGAGATGCAGGGCGTGCCCGCGTCGGTGATGACGGCAATGTCCTTGCCGGAGGCAAGCTGCTCGATGAACCACTTGGCCTTGCCGTATTCGTTGAATTTGTGGTTGGCGCTCAGGCTGTTGCCGCGGATGCCAAGCTTGTTGAGCAGCACCACGCTGCGGCGGGTGTCCTCGGCAGCGATGATGTCGGCGGTGGAGAGAATTTCGCGGCCGCGCTCGGACATGTCACGCGAGTTGCCGATGGGCGTTGCGACGATATAAAGGGTTCCTGTGGTCTTCTGTTCGTCCATAAGATCCTCCAAAAGCAAATTATTTCTCATTATAAAATAACAGTATAGCCTATTTTCTGCCGCCTTGCAAGGCGGCAGATGCGGGGAATTTCATTTGCTTTTTGTTTCCGCCGCGATATAATGAGGGAACAGCAACGAGCAAAGGAGAATTTCCATGAAACATAAGGGATTGCGTCTGGGCGCGCTTTTCTGCGCCGCGGCGATGACAATAACCACAAGCGCGCAGGCGTTGAGCGTGGAGGAAGCCTACGATATTTTGCGCCGCAGCTATGTTGACCGGCTGCCGCGCGCGGCGAAGGACGCGGAATCGCTCGACGAGCTTTTCTCCTACACCGATAACTATACCTGCTACATGACGGAAGAGGAGTATCAGGCGTTTCTTTCAAGCGTGGAGGGTGAAGTGAGCTTTGCCGGTATCGGCGCGGAGATCACCTATGCGCCGGAGGGAATCTCGATTGTTTCCGTGCTGAAGGGCGGCGGCGCGGAAAAGGCGGGGCTCAAAGCGGGCGATATGATCATCGCCATCGAGGGCGAGTCCTGCGCGCCGGGCAGTGAAGAGCAGCGCGCAAGGCTTGTCGGCGAGGCGGGCACGCAGGTGCGCGTCACCGTCCGCCACACGGACGGCAGCGAGGAGGACTATATCATTACGCGCGCCGCCGTTGTGCAGGCGAATACAACGGTCAGCGCGGCGGACGGCGTGGGCTATATCGACTGCGACAGCTTCGGCACGCAGACGGGGACTTATTTTCAGGACGGCGTGCGCAAATATGACAGCGCCGTGCGCACATGGATCGTGGATCTGCGCGGCAACAGCGGTGGACTTACCTCCGCGGCGGTGACGGCGCTCGGCACATTTTCCGGCGCGGGAGAGCTTGTTTATTTTGTCGATCAGAGCGGCGAGAGCAGCGCGCAGCGCTATGACGGAAAAGACCTGACGGACAAGCCTGCCATCGTGCTGGTGGACAGCGGCAGCGCCAGCGCGTCGGAGATCTTTGCCGGCGGTATTCTGGGTACGTCCTCCGGCATCGTCATCGGCACGCGCAGCTACGGCAAGGGCGTGGCGCAGGTTTTATTCGACGAGTCGAACTGCCCGTATCTGCACGGCGATGCCGTGAAGGTGACGGCATACCGCTTCTACTGCGCGGGCGGCAACACGACCGACCGCATCGGCGTGATACCGACGCTCTATCTCCCGCAGGCGCAGGCTGCTGCTGCGGCGCGCCTGCTCAGCGGCGAAAAGACGAAGGACGGCGAGTATCTCCACCTCGTGCTGAACGGCTGCGACTTCTACATTGACATTCCTGCGGCGAAGGAGAGCTCTTCCACCGCGCTGGAGGCGATCTTAATGGCGCTGACACCATCCGCGTTGCTTTACTGGGGCGAAGACGGCGGCGAAACGGCGCTCACTCCTGCGCAGGCGCGCGAAAAGTGCGGCTTTGCCGCAGCTTCTGCACTGGACTTTACCGACGTGGCGGGCAGCGAATATGCGCAGGAGATCAATGCGCTCGCGGCGAGCCGCATTGTTTTCGGCAATCAGGGAAAATTCCGGCCGGACGACACGATGACGCGCGCGGAGGTCTGCGCGCTGCTCGCGCAGGCGCTCGACCTCTATTGGCTCGCAGACGGGTATTTTACCGATGTTGCCAAGGAGAGCTGGTATGCGCCGAGCGTGAATGCGATGGCGGCGATCGGCCTCGTCTCCGGTGTGGGCGGCGGAAAGTTCGACCCGAATGCGACGATGACGCAGGAGGAATTTATCACCGTATTGGGAAATCTTGTGGAGTTTGTGAATCTGGACGCGCGAAAGTTTCTCGACAAAAATCCGCTGGCTATCTTGCAGCCGCTGCCGAAGTATCGCAATCGCGGCTTTTCGCCTTGGGCGATCCGGGGAGTGGAGGTGCTGACCAACTCTGTATTCGATGAGGACGGAAACGCCGTGAACCTGTATTGTACCGCTTTTGAGGACATCGAGCCCAAGGCACCCATCCTGCGCGGCCAGGCTGCGGCGGCGCTCTGCCGCGCGCTGCGCACGACGGGCGTGATAGAGGATTGAGATGGACTGGTACGTTTACATGCTGCGCTGCGCGGACGGTTCGCTCTACACGGGAATCGCAGCGGACGTGGAGCGCCGCTTTGAAGAGCACAAAAGCGGGCGCGGGGCAAAGTATACGCGCTCGCATCCGCCCCTTGCGGTAGTGTACCGCGAAAAGTTTTCCGATAAGGGCGCGGCGCTGCGGCGCGAGGCCGCCATCAAAAAGCTGCCGCGCGCGAAAAAACTTAAATTGACGGAGGAAGGGCACAATGCGTGAAACGATCGTCGACCGCGCGTATGCAAGAACGCTCCTGCCGGCACGCAGGGAAGACGGGCACAAGGGCGACTTTGGCAAGCTCTTAGTCCTCGGCGGCAGCGTGGGCTACACGGGCGCGCCGTATCTGACGGCGGGTGCAGCGGTGCATTCCGGCTGCGGGCTCGTGTATCTCGGCGTGCCGGAGAGCATCTGGGCGGTCGAGGCGCAAAAGTGCGTGAGCGCGATGCCGTTTCCGCTGCCGGAAAAGGACGGAAAGCTCTGCCTTGCCTCGCTTGATGCCATGCAGGAGAAATTGAACGGCTGCGATGCCCTTGCGCTCGGCCCGGGCCTTGGCCGGGGAGAGGAGACGGAAAAGCTCGTTCGCGCGCTTTTGTGGCAGGTGAAAGAGCCGCTGGTACTGGACGCCGACGGACTGAACGCCTTGCAGGGCTGCACGGAGCGGCTCTGCGACCGCCGCGGCCGCGTGACGATCCTCACGCCGCACGACGGTGAATTTGCCCGCCTGACGGGGAAAACGCTTCGGGAGATCGCGTCGAGCGAGCGCTTGGGGCTTGCAAGCCGCTTTGCCTGCGAACACGGCTGCGTTCTGGTGCTCAAGGGGCACAGGACGCTCGTTGCGCTGCCGGACGGGCAGATGCTTGTCAATACGAGCGGCTGCTCTGCGCTCTCGAAAGGCGGCAGCGGAGACGTGCTGACGGGGCTGATCGCCTCGCTCCTCTGCCAAGGGGCGGGCGCGGCGCAGGCCGCGGTACTCGGCGTGTGGCTCCACGGCCGCGCAGGAGAGCTGCTGGCACAGAAAATGAGCGCTTATTGCGCGAGCCCGCAGGAGCTTTTGACGCAGGGACTGAGCCTCGCGTTCCGGGAGCTGCTGGAAGCATAAAAGAAGAGAAAAAGCAAGCGCCGCAT